>Ga0208040_1000010_pt1 | contig 235208 bp, 215 predicted proteins | sample AD_UKC083_MetaG_FD_184431 | JGI IMG/M metagenome (GOLD analysis project Ga0208040, IMG submission 184431) | Active sludge microbial communities of municipal wastewater-treating anaerobic digesters from USA - AD_UKC083_MetaG (SPAdes) (version 2) | ecosystem: Engineered > Bioreactor > Anaerobic...
AGACCGTCTGCCACTGCATCGACATGGACTGCTGGCAGGGCGACACCCTCTCGGTGGAAGGCATCCTCGACTGGCTGTGGGAGATCTACAACTCGTCGGTGGACACCCTGCAGGACGCCCTGCAGGCCATTGACCTGGACATCATCATCCTGCTCTATCAGTCGTACATCGACGTGGTCCAGGTGGTCCCCACGGACGAGACCATCGCCGACCTGCTGGACGAGGGATACGAAAGCTTCGACGACATCTACTACTTCATCTTCCGGGAAGAGGACGAGAAGACGCAGCTCCTCAAGGACATGCTGAGCCTCCTCTTCACCCACTTCCAGAACGTCTACTACTCCATCATGGAGGGGGTGATCTGGGAGCTGCGCTCCAGCGTGGAGGAGAGCATCTACGAGCGCCGGTCGCTGAGGCTCATGGAGATGGGGTTCCCCCCGCCGGACGAGGCCATGAGCATCTACCAGCGGGTGCAGCCCAAAAAGCTGCTCGCCACCGGTATCAACAAGAACAAGGTGCCCATCATGGACCGGGAGCGGGACCTCCTGCCCGCGCTCTACCTGGACCACCTGGAAGAGAACACGAGCCTCATCGCCTCGTCCATGGGCAAGGCCTCGCCGGAGGACCGCGAGCGCTTCACCTTCGAGATGATCTACCTGGCCAACAAGGTGGTCATGGCGGACTACCGCCCCCTGAACGAGGTGGAAACCCTGAAGAGCAGCATCGAGAAGGCCAGCTCCGTCACCTCGCTGGGCCTGGCCGTGGCCATGCGGGACCAGGGACGCACCGCCCGGGAGGTGATCGCGGCCATGAACGCCGAGACGCTCTTCTCGCTGGGCTACAACATGATCGTCGAGCAGAAGAATCGCCTCAAGCAGGTGCTCGCAGGCATCGAGCTTTCCATGATCCCGAACAGGCTGAGCGGCTTCGTGGAGGGCCTCATGAAGAAGAGGCCCCTGTACGGGAACGAGGAGTTCTCCCGCATCGAGCAGCTCGAGGAGGTGACCTGGAACATCGACCGGATCACGGCCATGGCCGACATCATGGAGCGCCTCGGATGGGATGACGGGCTCGAGCTCGACGGCACGAACACGGGCGCCGACATCGACATGGAGTCCGTGATCCTGACCTCGCTGGCCATCAATTCCCTGACGGGCGAAACCGCGTTTCGCGCACTTTCTCACGAAGAGCTCGCCCGCTTCGTCAAGCTTGCCACCAGGGTCGACGCAGCCGGTCTTCGCACCGTGGTCCCGGAGCTCAGGCAGGGCCTCGCGGGCTTCCTCTCCGGCATCGAGCCCTCGGCCGACGGGACCCTCATGGAAGACATAGCAGATCTCCTGCTCCAGCGCCTCGAGGAGGAGCTCTCGGGCATCAGGAAGCTCGAGGACCTCGACCCCCGCTTCATCACCTGCTTCGTGGTCCGGCTGTAGGTCCTCTCAGGTCTGAACCCGCCGCTGGCATCCCCTGCTAACGCGGGGGGTCCATCATCCTCTTCGAACGCCCGGTGCCGGGGCGGGTGAGCGTCCTTACAGGGGAAGGCGGCGACATCGCGGCTGCCCGGCAGGAAACATCTGTCCGCCACGTTCCTCCCCGACATCTTCCTGGGCATGACCGGCGGCGGGCCTTGCTTTCAGACCTTCCGAGGTTATAATTGTATCGGGTGTGCCGCTGCGGCTTGCTGCGTGTATCGTGAATTTGCCTTGAAATCCCGATCCCTTGAGGTCCTGATGCCGTTCCATGTGGGGAGGATTCTTCAGGAGGGACAAGGTATGACGAACAGAAGGTCGGATACCCGGAAAAAGGTCAGGCAGAAGATGGATGCCACCATCGTCTATTCCGACGCCTCCACGCAGGCCCGCACCGGCACGGTTTCCAACGTGAGCAGGAAGGGCATGTTCCTGAAGACCGACGAACGCCTCAGCAAGAACGCCTACGTGAACATGAAGCTCTGCACCGAGGAGATGCTCGGCAAGTCGCTCATCGCCCAAGGCGTGGTGGTGAGGATCGACGAGGAAGGCGTGGGGATCGAGCTCTCCTACGTCGAAGAAGACATCGAAAAACTCATCAAGTGACCAGCCACCCCGGCAGGCCTACCACCGGTTCTTGTCCGCAGGCCTTCTCTCGGGCACGTACTCATGGGGGATCGCCCCGTCGATCCACTCCTTCGAGACGTAGAGCGCACAGTAGCAGCTTCCGTACCGGGCCACGTCGGGGGTGCGGTATACACACGGGCACATGATGTCCCGGTCGTGCTCCTTGTCTCCCGAGGCGAGCCTGCACGGGCAGGACATATACCCGTAGCGCTCCTTGTTGACGAGGAGAGACCGGAGCAGGTCGAATACGAGCTCCCTGTCCGGATTGAAAAAATACCCCTTGGGTTCCTGGACCTTCCTCAGCATCTCGTACAGGGTGTCGGCGTCCATCATATGCCAAGCACTTCCTTGAGCTCGTTCTCCCTGAACCCGATGATGACCTTGTCCCCGATGAGGATGGTGGGGAAGCTCAGGTTCGGATTGTAGTCACGCATCTCGTCAATGACATCCTGCCTCTGCTCTCCCTGGAGCTGGTCCACGTCCACGTAGTCGTACTCGACCTTGTGATCGTTCAGGAAGCTCTTGCAGGCCTTGCAGTGGCTGCAGGTGCTCAACGTATATATCATGATCTTGGGTCCCATAGTTCCTCCTTCCTGTACAGTAATGCCTTGAAGGGGATTAATCAACCGGGAAAAATGACGTTTCTCGTTATGAGCGGTACAATTGCTTGCATTACCGGGCTCTGTCCGTTACTCTATAGGGGGTCAAGCATGAAGTCGTGCATTGTCTGTTTATGATCGTGAAGAAGAGTACGTTTTCCGCATTCCTGGGCATGTCGTTTCTCGTGCACGCAGCCCTCGTCCTGTGGCTGGTGCTGGCATCCCCGGCATCCCAGCCGGGGGGCCGGACGGTCATGGAGGTCTCCCTCGTCTCCCTGCCCGGCTACCGGACAGAGCCCCCTTCCCCAGGGCCTGCCGCACCTGCGCACGCTGTGGCGGCCGTGCCCCGGCCTTCGGCTCTCTCCCCCGGGAAGCCTGCGCAGCAGCCCGAGCGTGAAGGCGACGGCCCTGCCGGAAACCTGGAAGCCTCCCCTTCTCTGGCGGCCGGCAGCGGGACCGGGGATGCCGGCGCCTCAGACACGGGAGAGCATGCCCCCCCTCAGCCGCAGGGGCATCAGGGTGAGGCAGGGGCCTCGCTCACGAGCTACAACCGGCTTGTCATGGACATCATCTCCAGGAACCGGCACTACCCGGAAAATGCCCGGCGCAGAGGCATCGAGGGCTCGGTGGACATCCGGTTCACCATCGACCGGACCGGGCAGGCAGGCGACGTCCGGGTGGTGAAATCCTCGGGGGCGGGCATACTCGACAGGGCATCGGTCAGGACCGTCCAGGGCTGCAGCTTCCCACCCCCTCCGGGTGATGCGGTCACCCTGCCCATCACCATCACCTTCCGCCTCGTGGACGATCCCCGGCTGTGAGCCAAAGAAGGCATGCCAGCCAGGCATGGTTCGAGCGCATCCAAGGCCTTTGCATGATTCAGGGTTGACACCGGCTGTCCTTTTCCTGAATATAAGCCTCAGTATTATTGGGAGGTGGTTCGATGGATCAGAACGTCGGTACCCTTGACAGGCTCGGCAGGGCGGTCGTTGCCCTGGCCCTCATCTTCACCATGATCAAAAGCGGCAAGGTAAGCCTGCTGAGTGCCCTCACGCTCGCCGCGGGAGGGGCGCTGCTCTCCACGGCCATGTCCGGAACCTGTGCCCTGTACACCCATCTGGGCCTTTCCACGAGCGAAAAGCTGTAAAACGCCCCGGGATGACGCATGGGCCATGCCCGGTGTCATCCGGCGGAGCTGCCTGCAGGGGTCTGTCCTGCGCTGTGAATGAATTGATGTAGAGAAGGAGCGAGGGCCGAAGTCTTGGCAGATGCCTCGCACATCGAAGAGGAGGTTTTTCATGAAGAGGTGGTTTCTCGTTCTTGTGATCGTCCTGTTCTTCCCGGTTTCGTCCTTTGCAAAAGACACCTATCGCATCGAGGTGCTCCAGGTGTCGAAGATCAACCCCTTTGACTGGGCCTACGAGGGGTTCGTGAACGAGCTTGCCAGAAACGGGATCGTCAAGGGCAAGAACCTCGTCATCAACCGGCGCATCATCGATGCGGACGCGGATGCAGGGATCTGGAAGAAGCTCGGCATCCTCATGAAGATCAAGAACACCACGAACGACATCATCGCCGCCAAGCCCGACCTCGTGCTCACCATCTCCACGCCCGCCACCAAGTACAGCAAGGACAAGCTCATCAGCGCAGGCATCCCCGTGGTGTTCACGGCCGTGGCGGTCCCCCAGGCAGTGGGGTGCGCCTCCGTGACCAAAGCAGGGCCTGGGTTCACCGGCTCGTCGCTCTACCTCGACCCCACCAAGGCCTTCAAGATCACCAAGCTTGCATTTCCCAACGTCACGAAGATCGGGATCGTCCACAGCGACGACGACAACGCCATCGCCTTTGCCCAGGAGGCCAAGGCAAAGGCGGCCGCCCTGGGGATAACGGTCCTGGCAAGACAGGTGGGGAAATCCGACAGCCCCAAGGCCGCTGCCAACGAGCTCATCGCCCAGGGCGCCCAGGCATTCGGCGTGCCCATCGACGCCTACTATGCCCTGAGGAACTACCAGCCCACCCTGGAGCTCATGGAGGTCATCGCGCCGAAAAACATCCCGGCCATCTGCTATGCCCACGTGGGTTTCTCCGGAGCGGTCCTGTACGTGGGGTCTGAGTTCGACCAGATCGGGGCCTACGCGGGTGCCCAGGCGGCCAGGATCCTCAAGGAGGGTGTGAAGCCCGAGACCCTGCCCGTTCTCATGCAGGAAGACCTCAAGATCCTCGTGGACGTGAAGACCTCCAGGAAGCTGGGCATCGAGCTGCCCATGGGGATTCTGCAGATAGCGAAATCCGTGGAGTCGGAGAAGAAGTGAATTGAACAGGTCGCAGCAGGTGGACGTCTTCTTCAACCCTGATGGGGTGGCCGTCATCGGCGCCAGCGATTCCAAGGGCGGGTATTACCTGCTCCACCAGATCCTGGGCGGCTACAAAGGCCGGCTGTTCCCGGTCAACCCCCGTCACTCGAGCCTGCAGGGCGTGCCCTGCTACAAGACCATCGACGACATCCCGGAAGCGTTCGACCTGGCCGTCTTCTTCATCCCGGCCCGCCATCTGCCGGATGCCATCGAGGCCTGCGCCCGCAAGAGGGCAAAGGGCATCATCATCGAATCGGCGGGGTTCGCCGAGACCGGGGCCGCGGGCCGGGAGCTCCAGGAACGCTGCGTCGCCCTGGCAAGAAAGCACGGCATACGCCTGTGGGGCCCCAACTGCATGGGAACCCTCGATGCCCACCGCCGTCACGTGTTTTCCTTCCTGTACTCGGACAACTGGAAGACGCTGCTCAAGCCCGGCAATGCGGCCCTGGTGGTGCAGAGCGGCATGCTCTCTGCCATCTTCCTCATGATGATCCTGGAGCGCGGCGGCCTGGGCATGAGCAAGATCTGCTCCATCGGCAACAAGTGCGACGTCGACGAGACAGAGCTTTTGGAGTATCTCCTCCAGGACGGGCAGACCGGGGTGATCGGCATGTACGTCGAATCCATCACCCAGGGCGAGCGCTTCCTCAACCTCTCTCGCGGCTCCGCAAAACCCATCGTGGTGCTCAAGGGCGGCCGAAGCCCGTCCGGGGCGCAGGCGGCCCTGAGCCACACCGCGAGCCTCGCCGGCGACTATGCGGTCATGGAAAAGGCCTTTCACCAGGCAGGGGTCGTCCCGGTAAAAGACATGCACGAGCTCATGGATATCGTACGCGGGTTCTCCAAGACCCCGCACCTGCACGGGATGGCGGCCCACCGGGGGACCGCCGTGCTCACCTTCTCGGGCGGCGGAGGCATTGTCACGGCGGACATGCTCCACGACCACGGGCTCGCCCCTGCGAGTCTCTCCGAGGCGACCATCCGGGCACTGAAGGAAGTCTTCCCGTCCTGGATGGAGCCCGCCAACCCGGTGGATGTCTGGCCGGCCATCGAGACAAGCGGCATGGAGAAGGTTCACACCCTCGCCGCCAGGGCCCTCATGGAGGATGAGGCCGTGGACAGCCTGATCGTGCACGTATTCGGCCTGCTCATGAAATCCGAATACCTGGAGGAGCTCTCCCGCCTCAAGGACCGCCTCGGCAAGCCCGTGGCGCTCTGGATGGCCGGTCCCGACGACATGACCAGGCCCCTGCGCACAGCCTTCGAAGACATGGGCCTGCCGGTCTTCGACGAAATGAGCCGTGCCGTGGGCTTCATAGCCGCCTCCAAGAAGCGCGCCCTGACACAGCGCTCATCACGGCCCCTCATCACAGATAAATAAAAAAAAAGCGGCCGAACGGCCGCTCCTGTCTTCCGGATTTCTCTGTCCTGACCTGCTTACCTGATGGCTTCTTCTTTTCCCTGCCTGCGCTTCACTGTGAAGCTTCCTGCCCGACAATGCTCCTGCCGTACGAATAGATGTAATCCCACCCCGACCAGACGGTGAAGAAGAAGGCGATCCAGAGGAAGAACTCGCCTCCCTGCTGGAACTGGAGGGTCAGCAGCGGGTTTCCCGTCTCCTGCCCCAGGAGGGGTTTCAAGGGGTAGATCTGGTACTGGTAGTGGACCAGGAGCGGGATGAGGGCCACGCACTGGAACGCGGTCTTGTACTTGCCCAGCCAGGTGGCACCGATCACCACCTGCTTCTCGGAAGCCAGCGCCCGGATGCCCGTCACCGCCAGCTCCCTGCCGATGATGATGACCACCATCCAGGCGGGGACCCTCCCCAGGGGGATGAGCAGGATGAGCACCGTGGCGATGAGGAGCTTGTCGGCCAGGGGGTCGAGGAGCTTGCCCAGGTCGGACTCCATGTGCAGCTTCCGGGCGAGGTAGCCGTCCAGGTAGTCGGTGATGGCGGCGCACAGGAACAAAAACGCGGCGATGAGCGAGGTGATCCAGTTATCTCTCAGGAGAAGGCACGCAATGACGGGCACTACGATGATGCGTGACAGGGTCAGTATGTTCGCAAGGTTCATTCCCTACCATTTCCTCCCTCCATTTACTATGGAGAGCACACTTCTAACATAATCCTGCGTTTCTTGGTAGGGAGGAATTCCATTGTACTGGTCCACGGCACCCGGGCCCGCGTTGTAGGCGGCCAGGGCCTTGGTGAGGTCGCCGTTGTACCGCTTGATGAGGTAGGAGATGAACTTCGTGCCGCCTGCGATGTTCTCGTGGGGGTCCCAGGGGTCGCGGACGCCCAGACCGGAGGCGGTGTCGGGCATGAGCTGCATGAGCCCCATGGCGCCCTTGGGAGACAGGGCCAGGGGATTGTACCGGGACTCCACGTGGATGATGCCCTTCACCAGTTCCGGGTCGACGCCGTTGTTCAGGGCGCACCGCCGGATGATGCCGTCGTAGTTCGATCTCCGCACCATCTCCGCGGCGGACGGCCGTGTGTACCGGTACTTGTTGCCCTTGGTCTCCCGGAGGTACAGGTCCCAGTCCCCGCCCATGGGCGTGTTGGTGAAGCACAGGGTCCCGTCCGGGAGCCTCTTCTTGAAGATGTCCGCATAGGCCGGCACAGCCTGGAGCACCAGGAAGAGAGCGGAGAGCATGATGCAGGCGAATGCTGTCCTCAGGGTCATTGTTGATCCATGCTGTTGAATATTCATTGACATCTTTATCGTCATTACAGATTTTTTCTAAAATGCTTCAATCACCGGTTGCCCGAAGCCTCGGCGTTCTTGGGCAGCACATCCTTGGCGGCCCGTTTCCTGCCGAGAAAAACCCGCATCCTCGTGCCCTTCCCCACCGAGGAGTTCACCGTAATGAACCCCTCGTGCTCCTCGATGATCATGTACACCTTGGAGAGTCCGAGCCCTGCCCCCCTGACCTTGGAGGTGTAGAACGGGTTGAAGATGTCCTTGATCTCGTCGCTGGGGATGCCTTTGCCCGTATCGATCACATCCACGATGAGGTAGTGGGGGTGCAGGCTCACGTTCACCTCCATGCTCCCCTTTCCCTGCATGGACTCGCAGGCGTTGACGAACAGGTGCCAGAAGGCCTCCACCAGGTAGTTGTGGTCCGCTTCGATCTCCTCGAGGTTTTCCGGTATGCTCACCTCGTAGTCAACGGCGCTGAACTTGCCCGAGCCGAAGGTCTTGATGAGGGCCTCGTCGATGACCTCCTCCATGCTCGTCCTGGCGAAGTTGGGCCGGTGGATCTTGGTGTAGTTGACATACTCCTCGATGTCCATGATCATGGCCTCGAGGCGCTTGACGTCCTCGATGATGTAATCCACGTAGACCTTCTGCTTGGAGTCCTGCTCCACGGACTTGCTCAGGCGGCGGGAAAACCCGCCCAGAGAGGTGAGCGAGTTCCTGATCTCGTGGGCGACGCCCTCCACCACCTTGCCCAGGGAGGCGAGCTTCTCGGCGTTGATGATCTGTCGCCGCATCATCTCGATGTCCGTGAGGTCCCGCACCACGAGCACGATGCCGCCGGCGTAGGTCTCGCTCTTCAGGGGGGAGGCGGTGAGCAGGCCGGAGAAGATGCTGCCGTCCGCCTTCCGGAAGGCGTACTCCTTCTCGGCATAGTCGAGCTCGTGGGCAAAGGCCTGGCGGATGTCGGCCAGGATGTCCACCCCGGGGTCCGGGACGAGCACGTCCACGGGCTTGCCCTTGATCTCCTCGAGGTCGCCCCAGAACTTCCGGGCCGCTGAGTTCATGAACTGCACCGTGCCCTTCCTGTCGACGGTGACCACGGCTTCACCCATGGTTTCGGTGATGGTCACGAGGTAGTCCTTGTAGGAGTCGAGCCGCTCCTTGAGGCGGGCATTGTCCTGGACGATCTCGTTCTCCCGGATGAGCTTGCCCGCTATGTTCACGAGGTCGGGCAGGGAGATGGGCTTGGTGATGTAGTCGTTGGCGCCTGCCTTCATGGCCCTGACAGCCACGTCTTCCGACCCCTCGCCGGTGACGAACACCACCAGGGCGTCGGGCTGCTTCTTCCTGATCTTCTTCAGGACGTCGAGGCCGTCGACCTGGGGCATGAGGTAGTCCAGGAATACGAGGTCCGGCTTCTCCTCGTCGAAGAGCTCGAGGGCCTGCCTGCCGTCAAAGGCCTGGACCGTCTCGAAGCCATACTCTGAGAGGGTGTCGGCCATGACATCGTTCACGCTGCGGTTGTCGTCCGCAATCATGATCTTCCAGGTTTTTCTCTTCGCGTTCTCCATCACTTCAAAGCGTCCTGATCCTGACTATCTCGTCACCCGAAAAGCCATTCTTTACATCTATTATATACCTCCCTGAAGGCAAGGCAATATGAGGGGCGATCTCCGCGAGCGGGCAGATCACGAAGGCACGCTCCTCCATCCTCGGGTGGGGTATGCTCAGCTCGTCCGACTCGAGCCTCACCCCGTCCAGCATTAGGATGTCGATGTCCATGGTCCTGGGTGCGTTGGCGTACGGCCTCTGCCTGCCCAGGGAGTCCTCCACCGCGTGGACGGCGTGGAGGAGCTCCAGGGGCGACCCACCCCACTCGATCTCTGCGGCCAGGTTGTAGTAGTTCTCCTGGGGTTCGGGCGCACCCACGGGGAGCGTTTCATAGATGCTCGAGATGGTGAGGACCTCGATCCCCGATCGTCCCAACCCTTCAAGCGCTGTTCTGATGTGGTGCAGCCTGTCTCCGAGATTCGACCCGAGACAGAGATATCCCTTCATGGCACGACCTTGTTCTTCAACACCCCGATCCCTTTGATTTCTATTTCTATTTCATCTCCGGCCTGCATGGGCCCGACACCCGAAGGGGTGCCCGTGGCGATCACGTCGCCGGGGTTGAGCGTCATCACGCCCGATATGAACGCCACGAGGTCGAAGACGCTGAATATGAGGTTCGAGGTGTTCGACGACTGCTTCACCTCCCCGTTCAGGCGGGCGGTTATGTCCAGGGCGTGGGGATCGTCGATGTCGGTGACGATCCAGGGCCCGATGGGGGCGAAGGTGTCGAAGGACTTGGCCCGGGTCCACTGCCCGTCTTTGGTCTGGAGGTCCCGGGCGGTCACATCGTTCAAACAGGTATAGCCCAGGATGAAGCCCTTTGCCTGGCTGGCGGGGACGTTCCTGCAGGTCCTGCCCATCACTACGGCCAGCTCGGCCTCGTAGTCCACTCGGGAGGACTGGGCCGGATAGCGGATCTCCTCGAAGGGGCCGATTACCGCGGTGGAGGGCTTCATGAACAGGACCGGCTCTTTGGGCAGCTCGTAGCCCATCTCCCTGGCATGGTCCCGGTAGTTCAGGCCCACCGCCACGATCTTGCCCGGCTGCACCGGGGCGAGGAACCGCTCGATCTCGACCGCATCGCCCAGGCTCGAGGTATCGGGATCGAAGATCCTGAACCCTCCGCCTTCCACGGATGCGAACGAGACGGCCTTCCCGCCTTGAGCTATGGCCCTTCCGATCTTCATGCCCTAGATCCCCAGCACGTCCATCATGGTGTACAGTCCCGGCTCCCTGCCGTAGATCCAGCGGGCGGCCCTGACCGCCCCCTGGGCGAAGTTCTGCCGGGTGTGCGCCCGGTGGGTGAGCTCGATGCGCTCGCTGTTTCCCGCGTACAGGACCGTGTGGTCGCCGATGATGTCTCCCGCCCTCAGGGTCTGGATCCCGATCTGGCCCTGGGGGCGAGGGCCGATGATGCCGTGTCGCTCGTAGCAGGCGCGCTCGTTCAGGTCGACCCCCCTGGCGGCGGCGATGGCCCGGGCGAGCCCCAGGGCGGTCCCCGAGGGCGCGTCCTTCTTGAGCCGGTGGTGCGCCTCCACGATCTCCACGTCGTAGTCCTCTCCCAATAGCTCCGTGAGCATGGCGGCAACCTTGAACATCACGTTGACCCCGATGCTCATGTTCGGGGACACCACCATGGGGACGCTGCCGGCAAGGCCCCTGAGCCCGGCCATGGCGTTGTCGGAAAGGCCCGTGGTCCCGATGACGAGGGCCTTTTTCTCCTGCGCGGCATACGCGGCGACCTTCATGGTCACCTCGGGTATCGTGAAGTCGATGACAACGTCGCAGGCGCCGAAGGCCTTGCCCATGTCGTCGCTCACGGTGACTCCCAGGGACCCTGCGCCGATGAGCGTGCCCGCGTCGGCGCCGATGGCCTTGTGCCCCGGGGCCTCCAGCGCGCCCTTGAGCTCGATGTCGGCCGCCTCGGCGGCGAGGAGCCCGATGAAGGAGCCCATCCTGCCGGCAATTCCCGTCACGCCGACCCTGATCATAGACCCCTCACACGCACCCGTACTTCTTGAGCGTGTCTTCGAGCTTCTTCCGGTTGCCGTCGCTCATGCAGCACAGGGGCAGCTTGAACTCCTCCCTGACCATGCCCATCATGGCAAGCGCGGTCTTCACCGGGATGGGGTTGGTCTCCACGAAGAGCATGTTGTTGATCTCCAGGAGCTCGGAGTGGATCTCCCTGGCCTTCTCGATGTCGCCGCCCTCCCAGGCCTTCATGAGCCCCGAGAGCTTGTCGGGCAGGATGTTGGCGGTCACGGATATGGCACCGCAGCCCCCCACGCAGAGAATGGGCAGGTTGAGCGCGTCCTCGCCGGAGAGCAGGCAGAAGTCGTCCCGCGTGTCCCGGGCGATGTACGAGCACTTCACGAGGTCGCCGCTCGCCTCCTTGACGCCCACGATGACGTCGATCTTCGAGAGGGCCACCACGGTCTCGGTTGACATGTTGACCCCGGTCCTGCCGGGAACGTTGTAGAGCACCTGCGGGATGTCGCAGGCCGCGGCAACTGCCGAGTAGTGGTCATAGAGCCCCTTCTGGGTGGGCTTGTTGTAGTATGGAGTGATGAGCAGGGCCGCGTCCGCCCCTGCCTGCTTGGCATGCTTCGTAAGCCTGATGGCCTCTGCAGTGGAGTTGGAGCCCGTGCCCGCGATGACCGGGACCCTGCCCGCCACCTCTTCCACGCAGATGTCGATCACCCGCTCGTGCTCCTCGTGGGTGAGCGTGGCTGACTCCCCGGTGGTGCCGCAGGGCACGATGCCGGAGACCCCCCCCTTGATCTGGAAGTTGATCAGATCCCTGAAGGCCTTCTCGTCGATCTTCCCGTCCTTGAAAGGTGTTACGATTGCAACGATAGCACCTGAAAACATCGGTTACCCCCGTGTACCTCGGACCGCCGCCGGGACCTTTTCCCCGGACACGAGGTCCTCATATGATTGCCTCTTCAATACCACATAATACTTTGACCCATCCACCAAAACCTCCGGCGGCCTGGTGCGGGAGTTGTAGTTCGACGACATGGTGAACCCGTAGGCGCCTGCGCTCATGACCGCGATCATGTCGCCCCTGGCCAGCACGGGCAGCTCCCGGTCCTTGGCCAGGAAGTCGCCGGACTCGCAGATGGGCCCCACCACGTCCACGGTCTCGCGGCTGCCGTTCTTTTCCGTCAGGGACCTGATGTCGTGGTAGGCGCCGTAGAGCGAGGGCCGGATGAGGTCGTTCATGCCCGCGTCCACCACGATGAAGGTCTTGTCCCTGGTCTCTTTCCGGTAGAGCACCGAGGTGACCATGACCCCTGCGTTGCCCACGATCACCCTTCCCGGCTCGAAGATGAGCTTGAGGCCCAGCGGCCCCACCGCGTCGGTAATGGCGCGGCAGTAGTCCCTCGGGTGGGGGGGCTCCTCGTCCGAGTAGGTGATGCCGAGTCCGCCGCCCAAATCGAGATACCTCAAGGCAACCCCGTGCTTGCCGAGCCTCTCCACGAGCATTTTCAGCCTGTCCACCGCGTCCAGGAAGGGGCTCAGGTCCGTGAGCTGGCTCCCGATGTGGCAGTCGATGCCCACGATCTCGATGTTCGCCATGTCTTTGGCCCGCAGGTACTGGGCCATGGAGGCCTCCACGTCGATGCCGAACTTGTTCTTCTTCATGCCCGTGGAGATGTAGGGGTGGGTCATGGGGTCCACGTCCGGGTTCACCCGGATGGAGATGGGGGCCTTCTTCCCTAAGGCGCCTGCCCGTTCGTGGATCACCTCGAGCTCCTGCTCGCTCTCTATGTTGAACATCATGATCCCCGCCTGGATGGCCATGTCGATCTCGTCGGTGGTCTTGCCCACGCCGGAATAGACGACCTTGGCCGCCGGGATGCCGGCCTTGAGCGCCCGGTAGAGCTCCCCTCCGGAGACCACGTCCGCACCCAGGCCCTGGCCTGCCATATAGCTCAGGATGGCGAGATTCGAGTTCGCCTTCATGGCGAAGCAGGTCTGGTGGTCCACCCCGGCAAGCGGCTCCTCGAACGCCCGGATGTGCCGGTGGAGCGTGGGGAGGCTGTAGCAGTAGAAGGGCGTTCCCACCGCGTCGGCTATGTCCGCCAGGGCCACGTCCCCGCAGTAGAGCGTCCCCTGCCGGTAATCGAAATCATGCATTTCCGTTCCTCCTGATTAAGACTTTACTGACCCGGCGTCTCTTGGCCGCCAACGGTATACGGCTCCATGCCGGGATCCCGCTTCAAGTGATGCGTCTGCCGGATCAGTACAACGTGCATCATGTACAAACAGTTCTTTATTCTCAGCAATTATCCTGTCATTCCCGCTTGCTTTCAAACCAGAGGTCACTTTCTCACCACCCGGGGATTGGTGAGGAACGAGGTCGTGCCTTTCTCGAAGGCGAGGCGGTAGACCATGAAGTCGGACTCGGGTGCCCGGTCTCTCAGGATGACGGCCCCCTCCTCAGGGGCCATGGCCTCGTCCCTCTTCGTGAGGTCGTCCGTGCATACCGGGCACAGGCCCTTGGGCTTTCCCAGGAGCGTCACCCTGCCCCCCGGGATGTAGACCTTGCCCCTGGCTTCCACGGTCCCGTCCTTGCGAAACTCCAGGGAGGAGATCTCCACCGGGTCTCCCTGCCCCGGCGGCAGGGGTGGGAGCTTTCTCCCGCACCCGAGGGCGGGCAGCGCCAGAAGCGCCAGCATCAGCGCCGCTATGAGCCTATGCTTCATCCTCAAGCTCTTGCAACCTCGCGCGGGCCCCCAGGATCATGCCCCGGACGTTGTCCCTGGCCGTGCCCCCGAAGCTCGTGCGCCTGTCCACCGAGCTCTCGGGCTTGACCATCTCGATGATGTCTTCCCGGAAGGTCTCGGAAAATTTCCTGAAATCCTTCACGGACAGGTCGGCCAGGGTCCTGCCCCGCTTCAGGAGCTCGGAGACCATGGAGCCCGTGATCCGGTGGGCCTCCCTGAACGGCACCCCCTTCGACGCCAGGTAGTCGGCCACGTCCGTGGCCGTGATGAAGCCCTCGTTCAGGGAGCTTTTCAGCGCCGCCGCGTTCATCTCCATCCCGGCCAGGAGGCCGGTCATGGCCTCGATGCTCATCATGAGGGTGTCGAGGCTCTCCATGACGGGCCTCTTGTCCTCCTGCATGTCGCGGTTGTACGCCAGGGGAAGGGCCTTCATCATGGTGAGCAGGGCCACCAGGTTCCCGTAGACGCCCCCCACCTTTCCCCGCACGAGCTCGGCCACGTCCGGGTTCTTTTTCTGGGGCATGATGGAGGACCCGGTGCAGAACCTGTCCGGGAGCTCGACAAAGGAGTAGGGCTTCGAGCTCCAGATGACCATCTCCTCGGCGAGCCGGGAGAGGTGCATCATGGCCAGAGAGCAGGCGAACACGGCCTCGCAGGCGAAGTCGCGATCGGACACGGCGTCGATGGAGTTCCGGCACGGCCCCTCGAACCCTAAGGCCTCGGCGGTCATGAACCGGTCGATGGGGTGCGGAGTCCCCGCGAAGGCGGCGGCCCCCAGGGGAGAGAAGTTGAGGCGGACGCATGCATCCCTGAACCTGCCGTAGTCCCGCAGGAACATCTCGAAGTAGGCGAGCAGGTGGTGGCCGAACGAGACGGGCTGTGCATGCTGGAGGTGGGTCATGCCCGGGATGATGGTGTCCACGTGCGCTTCGGCCTTGTCAACGAGGGTGGCCATGAGCCCCCTGAGCAGCCTCAGGATCTCCATCGTGCAGTCCCTGACGTAGAGCCTCAGGTCCGTTGCCACCTGGTCGTTGCGGCTCCTGGCCGTGTGGAGCTTCTTGCCCGCCTCGCCGATCCTCTTCGTCAGCTCGGACTCGATGTTCATGTGCACGTCTTCGAGGGAGGGGTCGAATGCAAACGACCCCTCTTCGATATCCTTCAGGATCTCCTCGAGGCCTGCGACGACGGCGTCCTTTTCTTCGGCGCTCAGGATGCCCACGGCGTGGAGCATGGCCGCGTGGGCGATGCTCCCTTTGATGTCCTGGGCGTAGAGGTTCGCGTCGATGCTCACCGACTCGGTGAACTCCTCAACCAGGGCGTCGGTCTCCTCGCTGAACCTGCCTGACCACGGTTTGTCCTTCATTTCCCCATCTTCTTCCTCATCTTGAGCCTCAAGGCGTTGAGCTTGATGAAGCCGGCCGCGTCCTTCTGGTTGTAGACCTCGTCCTCGCCGAAGGTGGAGAGCTCGGGGTCATAGAGCGACTTCTTGGCCCTGCGGCCGGTCACGATGCAGTTGCCCTTGTAGAGCTTCACCCGCACGTCGCCGGTGACACCCTTCTGGGTCTCATCGATGAGCACCTGGAGCGCCTCGCGCTCGGGGGCGAACCAGAACCCGTTGTAGACCATGGTGGCGTAGCGGGGCATGAGCTCGTCCCTGAGGTGCATTACCTCTCGGTCCATGGTGATCTGCTCGATGGCCCGGTGGGCGATCTTCATGATGGTGCCACCCGGGGTCTCGTACACGCCACGGGACTTCATGCCCACGAAGCGGTTCTCCACGATGTCGATCCTGCCGACTCCGTTCCTGCCTCCCAGCTCGTTGAGCTTCGCCAGGAGCTTGGCCGGGCTGAGCTTGACGCCGTCGATTGCCACCGGGTCGCCGTCCCTGAACGAGATGACCGCCTCGGTTGCCTTGTTGGGCGCCTTCTCCGGCGAGACGGACAGCACGAACATGTCCTCCGTGGGCTCGTTCCAGAGGTCCTCGAGGATGCCGCCCTCGAAGGAGATGTGGAGCAGGTTGCGGTCCATGCTGTAGGGCTTCTTCTTGGTCACCGGCACCGGGATCCCGTGCTTCTTCGCGTAGTCGATCATCTTGTCCCGGGAGCGCAGGGTCCACTCGTCCATCTTCCAGGGCGCCATGATCTTGAGCTTGGGGTTCAAGGCCCAGCAGGTGAGCTCGAAGCGCACCTGGTCGTTGCCCTTGCCCGTCGCGCCGTGGACCACGGTGTCGGCCTTTTCCTTCGCCGCCACCTCCACGAGCTTCTTGGCGATGAGCGGCCTGCCCAGGGTGGTTCCCAGGAGGTAGAGGCCTTCGTAGGCCACGTCCGCGCGATAGGCGGGGAACACGTAGTCCCTGACGAACTCCTCCTTGAGGTCGTCGATGTAGATCTTCGAGGCGCCGGTCGCCTTGGCCTTTTCCTCAAGGCCGTCGAGTTCCTCGGCCTGACCGAGGTCGGCCGCGTAGCAGATCACCTCATACCCGAACTCGTCCTGGAGCCACTTGAGGATGACCGAGGTATCGAGCCCGCCCGAATATGCCAGTACGACTTTTTTTGCTGCCATGACTTCTTCACCCCTTCCTAAGTGTGACGTTGCAGAAAATCCATGATGGCTTCCTGAATGTAGAGCCTGTTCCGCGCCTGTTCCCACACGATTGACTGAGGCCCCTCGAGGACCTCTTCGCTCACTTCCTCGCCCCGGTGGGCGGGCAGGCAGTGCATGAACACCGCGCCACCGGCCGCCCGGGCCATGAGGCGCGCATCGACCATGTAGCCCTTGAAGGCCCGCTGCCTGAACTCGGCCTCGTCCTCCTGGCCCATGCTCGCCCACACGTCGGTGTTCACCGCCACCGCGCCGCTGGCCGCTTCCTCCGGATCCCGCACGACCTTGACCCTGGCCCCCATGTTCTGGGCGATCCCTAAGATGACGGGGTCGGGATCGTACCCCTCCGGGCACGCAAGGGAGAACTCGAAGCCCAGGAGCTGGGCCGCCTCGATCCAGGAGTTGGCCATGTTGTTGCCGTCGCCGATCCAGGCGACCTTCACCCCCTCGAGGGGACCGAAGCGCCTTTCGACCGTGTAGCAGTCCGCGAGCACCTGGCAGGGGTGGCCCAGGTCGGTGAGCGCGTTGATCACCGGGATGTCGGCCCAGTGGGCCATCTCCTCGATGCGGTCGTGGCCGAAGGTCCTCATGACGATGCAGTCGCAGTAGCCCGACAGGATCCGGGCCGTGTCACGCAGAGGCTCTCCCCGGGACATCTGCGACCCCGCCGCGGTGAGCACGATGGGGTGCCCGCCCAGGCGTGCCACCCCGACCTCGAAGGAAACCCTCGTCCTGGTGGAGGCCTTTTCGAAGAGGAGCACCACAGACTTGCCCTTCAGGCTGGGCGGCGGCGTACCGCCACTGTTCTGGAGGGCGTTGGCGAAGATCGCCTTTGCCTCTTCCCTGGAGAGGTCCAAGATCGATAAGAAGTCCCGGTGTTCCATTACAGTCCCTTCTCCTTCAAGAGTTCGTGTATGAGGGCCAGCGCCTCGTCGCACTCGTCACGGGAGATGATCAGCGGCGGCACGAGCCTCAGGATGCTGTTCTGGATGACGTTGAGGAGGATGCCCTTCTTCAGGCCGTCCAGGGGCAGCGAACCGATGTCGCCGTCGAGCACCACGCCGATCATGAGGCCTCTGCCCCTGATCTCCCGTATGGACGGGTGCTCGCGCTTGAGCTCGCTCAGCCCGGCCATGAGGTAGTCGCCGGTTTCCCTGCTCCTGTTCGCGATCCCCTCGTCGATCATGACCGAGAGCGTTGCCAGGGACGCGGCCATGGCGAGCGGGTTGCCCCCGAAGGTCGAGGCGTGGGCCCCGGGGCTGAACGCCTCCGCCACCTCCGGCCTGGCAACCACCGCGCCCACGGGGAATCCGTTGCCCAGGGCCTTGGCAAGGGTCATGATGTCGGGCGTCACATCGTAGTGCATGTACCCGAACATCTCGCCGGTCCTGGCCATGCCGGTCTGGACCTCGTCGAACACGAGCAGGAGCCCGTGCTCGTCGCAGAGCCTCCTCACCCCCTCCACATAGCCCGCAGGGGGTATCCTCACCCCGCCTTCGCCCTGGATGGGCTCCATCATGACCGCGCCCACGGTGTCGTCGACCGCCTCTTTGAGCGCATCGAGGTCCCCGTAGGGGATGGTGAGGAACCCCTCGGGCAGCGGGTCAAAGCCCACCTTGACCTTGTCCTGGCCGGTGGCGGTCAGGGTGGCGAGCGTCCTTCCGTGGAAGGACCCGGCAAGGGTGACGATCTTCGGCCCGCGGCGGGAGATGGTGTTGCAGTAGCGCCTGACGAGCTTGATGGCGCCTTCGTTGGCCTCTGCGCCGGAATTGCAGAAGAACGCCCGCGACTCGAAGCTCAAGTCCGCGATGAGTCCTGCCAGCGTCTCCTGCTTTTTGATGCGGTAGAGGTTCGAGCAGTGGAACAGCTCTCCGGCCTGATCCCTGAGCGCGTTGACCACGTGCTCGTGGGTGTGCCCGAGGTTGCACACCGCGATCCCCGCCACCATGTCGAGGTACTCCCTGCCCGCATCGTCCCACACCCTGCAGCCGTGGCCACGCTCGATGGCCACCGGCAGCCGGGAATAGGTATCCATGACATATCCCACGTGCGTACTCCTTATCTTATTCCTTGACGATCTGCGTGCCGATGCCGGAATCCGTGAACAGCTCCAGGAGGATCGAATACGGGATGCGCCCGTCGATGATGTGCGCCTTGTTGACGCCCCCTTCGAGGGCCCGCATGCAGCACTCCACCTTGGGGATCATTCCCCCGGTGACCGTGCCGTTTGCGACGAGCTTGTGGATCTGGGAGTACTTCAGGCTCGAGATGAGGCTGCCGTCGTGATCGAGCACGCCCTGCTCGTCGGTGAGGATGATGAGCTTCTCCACCTTCATGGCGCGCGCGATCTCCGCGGCCACGGTGTCGGCGTTGATGTTGTAGGTGAGCCCGTCGTCGCCCACGCCGGACGGCGCGATGACCGCCACGAACCCGGCCTTCTCCACCGCGTCGATGATCTCGGTGTTCACGCCGGTCACCTCTCCCACGTGGCCCATGTCGACGGAGGTGAGGTTGCCTTCCCTGTCCTTCTTCTCATGGAAGAGCTTGCGTGCCCGGATGAGTCCGCCGTCCTTGCCGGAGAGGCCCACGGCCTTGCCGCCGTCGGTGTTGATGAGGTGGACGATCTCCTTGTTGATCCCTCCGGCAAGCACCATCTCCACCACGTCCATGGTCTCCGAGTCCGTGACCCGTTTGCCGTCCACGAAGCTCGACTCGATGCCCATTTTGTCGAGCACGGTGTTGATCTGGGGGCCGCCTCCGTGCACCACCACCACCTGGAGGCCCACGTAGTGGAACAGCACGATCTGCTGGGCAAAGATCCGTTTGAGCTCGGGATTTACCATGGCGTGACCGCCATACTTGACGACGATTCGCTTTCCTCTGAAATCACGGATATAGGGAAGGGCCTCGACGAGCACCTTTGCCCTGTTTATCGCCTGTTCCATGACAGTTCCTTCTTTTTCCCCCTTCCTTAACACCAGCTTCAGAATAATTCCAGCATTATCGAGGAAGTGGTTTTTTTACCGGATTTCAGAAAAAAATGAAAGGGAAATTATTCCCATGTTGTTCATCTTCGAACACAGGTCAGCGGCCCTCTCCTGCGGCCGGGAGAAGGGACGGGCTGGCGTTTAAAAAATCGGTAGGGTTTGCATGGGGAGGGAAAGTAGTTTACAATAATGTTCACCTTGTCCCCCGGGCATCGTGGCCGAAAGCGTGGGGACGGCGATCGTCAGGCACATGTTTGTACCCATTCTCCGAACCTCTCCGGGAGCCGGACTGCGGTACAGGGGACACAACGGATATGAAGACGTCGGGAATCACGGGTAACGGCAAAAGCAAGGCAGTGGAGAAGCCGGCCGAGGTGCAGAAAATGCGCGACGGCCTGATGGAGACCATCGCCCAGGCGGAGAAGACCATCGAGCGCCTCCACAAGGCCGAATCCCGGAAGAGCATAGACCCGCACATCCTGGAAGAAATCGCCCACGCGCTCAAGGAGCGGGTAAAGGAGCTCAACTGCCTCTACAGCATATCGAGCATCGTGGAGAAGCACGGGTTCGACCTGGACATCATCATGGAGCGCACGGCGGAGATCATCCCGAGCGCCTGGCAGTACCCCGAGATCACCTGCTGCAGGATCTCCCTCGGGGACAGGGTGATCCAGAGCCCCGATTTCAGGGAGACCCCGTGGAGGCTGGCCCAGAGCATCCTGGTTGATGGACGCATTGAAGGATCCCTCGAGGTCTTCTACCTGGAGGAGATGCCCCCCATGGGGGAAGGGCCCTTCCTCCTGGAGGAGCGCAGCCTCATCAACGTCATCGCCGAGCGCATCGGGAAGATCGCCGAGCGCAAGGAGGCGGACGATGCCCTGCGCAGGAGCGAGTCGAAGACCATGGCGCTGCTCAACGCCATCCCTGACCTCATGTTCCAGGTGGACGGCAACGGGACCCTCACCGGGCTCCACACCGGGTCCTTCACCATGCTCAGGGGGCTCGAGGAAAGGTTCGTGGGGAGGAATATCTACTGCCTGGCCGACGAGGAGGACCTCCTCCCCCGACGCTTCATCGACCATACCTTGAGCTCGGTGAGGCGCACGCTGGAGACCGGGAACCCGCAGGCGTTCGAGCAGCATACCTCCATCAGGGGCAGGGGGAGCGACTACGAGGTGCGCATGGTGGTCTGCGGACCGGACGAGGTGCTGGGCATCGTGCGCGACGTCACCAGGAGAAAGCGCCTCGAGCGGGAGATCCTGGAGATCAGCAACCGGGAGCAGAGGAGGATCGGCCAGGACCTGCACGACAGTCTCTGCCAGCACCTGGCCGGGATCGGCTTCATGGGCAAGGTCCTCGAAAAGAAGGTTTCCACGAGCATGCCCGTGGATGTGGAGGACGTCCGGGAGATCGTGGACCTCATCGACCAGGCCATCACGCTCACCAAGGGCTACGCCCGGGGCCTGAACCCGGTGGAGCTCCAGGCCGAGGGGCTGATGGTGGCGCTCACCAAGCTCGCCGAGAACGTGCGCAGACTCTTCGGCGTCACCTGCACCTTCTCCTGCGAGCCGCCCATCTTCATCCACGACAACGAGATGGCCACCCACCTCTACCGGATCGTGCAGGAGGCCATCAACAACGCCATCAAGCACGGCAAGGCCGACACCATCACCATCCGCCTGGAGAAGAAGGAGGGCGGCGGCCTCCTGACGGTGAGCGACAACGGGCTCGGCGTGAGAAAGGGAGCGAGCAAGGGCAAGGGCATGGGTTTGAGCATCATGCGCTACCGCGCGTCCATGTTCGGGGCCACCCTGGACATCAGGAGCCAGGAGAACGCCGGGACCGACATCGTCTGCTCGTTCGGCCTGTGAGGGCAAGGCCCAGACATACCGATGAACATGTGGAGGTAATGAGCAATGGCTAAAATGAAACTCATGATCGTGGACGATCACCCCATCCTGCGCAAGGGGCTCGCAATGGTCATCAACCAGGAGCCGGACCTCGAGGTGGCGGGAGAGGCGGAGGACGCCCAGACCGCACTGAAGATGATCGAGGACATCTCGCCCGACCTGGTCATCGTGGACCTCTCCCTGCCGGGCATCGACGGCATCGAGCTCATCAAGACCATGAAGCTTAAACATCGCGACCTGCCCGCCCTGGTGGTGTCCATGCACGACGAGTCGATCTTTGCCGAGCGCGCCCTGAGGGCAGGCGCCCGGGGCTACATCATGAAGCAGGAGGCGGTAGACAAGGTGCTCGTGGCCATCCGCAAGGTGCTCCAGGGGGAGATCTTCGTGAGCGACAAGGTCACCACCAAGATGCTCGAGACCCTTGTCCTGAGCGACGCGAAGGGCGTGAGCTCGCCGCTCGACCTCCTGAGCAACCGGGAGCTCACCGTGTTCCGCCTCATCGGCCAGGGGTTCAAGACCCGTCAGATCGCCGAGGAGCTCCACCTCTCGGTCAAGACCGTGGAGTCGTACCGCTCGCACATCAAGGACAAGCTCAAGCTCGACACCGGCACGGACCTCATGAAGTACGCCATCCAGTGGGTGCAGAACTCGGCGTGATGACCTGCACCGGGACGTGACGAAACACCGTCCTTGCCGGGAGGATACACGAGGGCAATAACGGGTATTCCTTATCGATTTCCCCCTATCGGGGAATCCCCTAGCTTGATATAGGGTATTCCCCTATTATATTTCCAGCATTCCCCTGATTGCAATATCTTCATTTATCTGGATTATTAAGGGTGATTTTTCTCATGTCTCTTAGCCGTGGCAGGGTGATGGGGTTTCGTTTCTTCGTGGAGACTCACGCCTTTGATCAGCCAGTGCCTGGTTGACACCGGAAGAATCGAACACAAAACCAGTAGAGGAGGAAGAGAAACGTATGTCGGTTATTGAAGGGGTCATTGAAAAGGTAAAACAGCAGGATCCCAACGAGTTCGAATTTCACCAGGCAGTGGAGGAGGTCCTCCTGAGCCTCGAGCCCACCACGAAGAAGCACCCTGAGTTCATCAGGGCGAAGATCTATGAGCGCATCGTGGAGCCCGACCGCGTCATCATGTTCCGGGTCCCGTGGGTCGACGACAAGGGCGAGGTTCAGGTCAACCGCGGGTTCAGGGTCCAGTTCAACAACGCCATCGGCCCGTACAAGGGCGGCCTGCGGTTCCACCCGTCGGTCAACCTGGGCATCCTGAAGTTCCTGGGCTTCGAGCAGATTTTCAAGAACTCCCTGACCACGCTCCCCATGGGCGGCGGAAAAGGGGGTTCGGACTTCGACCCCAAGGGAAAATCCGACGGTGAGGTCATGCGCTTCTGCCAGGCCTTCATCCGCGAGCTCTTCCGCCACATCGGGCCTGACACCGACGTCCCCGCCGGCGACATCGGCGTAGGCGGCCGCGAGATCGGCTACATGTTCGGCTACTACAAGAAGATCAGGAACGACCACACCGGCGTGCTCACCGGCAAGGCCCTGCCCTACGGCGGGAGCCTTATCCGGCCCGAGGCCACCGGCTACGGCTGCGTGTACTTCGCCGCCGAGATGCTCGCCACCCGCGGGCTCGACTTCAAGGGCAAGACCGTCGCGATCAGCGGGTCGGGCAACGTGGCCCAGTACGCGGTGGAAAAGGTCAACGAGCTCGGTGGCAGGGTCATCTCCCTGTGCGACTCCAGCTCCTGCATCATTGACGAAAAGGGCATCGACAACGACAAGTGCGCCTACGTCATGGACCTCAAGAACGTCAAGCGCGGCAGGATCAGCGAGTACGCCGACAAGTACCCCGGGACCGCGTGCTTCGTGGGCGAAAGCATCTGGGACGTGATCAAGAGCCAGGGCATCAAGGTCGACGTGGCCCTGCCCTGCGCGACCCAGAACGAGATCGACGGCGCCCATGCCGAGGCCCTCATGAAGAACGGCTGCATCTGCATCGCCGAGGGCGCCAACATGCCCTCCACGCCGGAAGCCATCAAGATCTACCAGGAATACTACGCCCTCTACGGCCCGGGCAAGGCTGCCAACGCGGGCGGCGTGGCCACATCCGGCCTCGAGATGAGCCAGAACAGCATGCGGCTGTCCTGGTCCAGGGCCGAGGTGGATGCCCGCCTGAGGGAGATCATGAAGAACATCCACAAGACCTGCCTCCAGGCCTCCGAGTCCTACGGCAAGAAGGGCGACTATGTCGTCGGCGCCAACATCGCCGGCTTCCTCAAGGTCGCCAACGCAATGGTTGCATACGGCGTGGTGTAGCTGAGCCACAGGGAGGGTGACGTACCATGGCCAGACCGGATCTTCCCGGGACCTGTACGGAAGAAAAAACCGGCTGCAAGCACATGATGTACGTCATCCTCCACCTCCTCGACAAATATCAGGGCCAGTCCTGCCTCGCGAAGATCACCTCGGACCTCGCGGCGCAGGGCATGGCCGTTTCCGAAGACATCGTCCTGCACTACCTCGTGAAGCTCGACAGCGAGGGGCTCATCACCGGCGGACCCGGCTGCGACAAGACCATCACGGAAAAAGGCCGCCGCGAGCTCTCGCTGGATGCCATTGCCCGGCGCGCCGGGACCATCATCGGCCGCATGAACGACATGGCCTCCCACGTGGATTTCGACGTGTTCACGGGCAGGGGCGACGTCTGCATGAACATCACCTATGTTCCGGAAGAAAGGCTTAACGAAGCCCTGACCATCCTGGGGCCGGCCTTCGGCTCCCCCCACGCCATGAGCGACCGTATCGTCCTGGCGGGAAGCGGCGAGGCCATCGGCACCGTCACCGTCCCCGGCCGCCTCGCAGGCCTGGGGACGATGTGCAGCATCACCTTCAACGGGGTGCTCGCGCGATCCGGCGTACCGGTCTTCTCCCGGCTGGGGGGGATCGTGGAGATCGAGGGGGGAATGCCCGTGCGGTTCCACGACTTCATCTCCTACGGGAGCTCCACCGTGGCGCCGCTGGAGATCTTCATCAAAAGCAGGATGACCTCGGTGACGAGCGCGTTCATGTCCGGCACCGGAAGCATCCTGGGCTCGTTCTGCGAGATCCCCGAGGAGGCCCTCCCCAGGGCCAGGCGCATCCTGGACAGGCTCGGCCGGTGGGGCATCCGGAACACCATCCTGTTCGGCAGGCCCGGCACCCCGCTGCTGGGGATCCCGGTCCCCCAGGGGCGGGTCGGGCTCGTGGTGCCGGGCGGAAGCAACGCCAATGCCGTGCTCCACGAAGCTGCCATCGCCCTGGGGCTCCAGTCAATGGCAACCCTGTACCCGTATCAGGAGCTCAAACCTCTGCAATGGCACCTCGACCGCGCTGCCGGGCAGGACAGGCGCGCCGGGGACCGCGACAGGGGAAATCACTGACGGGCTCCCCCGCCCTTGCGCCGAGCGGACACCGGATGAAGGGCTTCAGGGCCTGAAGCACAGCGTCTCCTGGGCAATGATGTCCGCGTACAGGAAGCAGGGCGCATCGCCAAGGTCCACCACCTTCACCACGTTCGCGTATTTTTCCTGCTCCGGCAGGAGCAGCGGCAGCAGGTTCGGTGCGTCTTCGAGGGGACGCCTGTTGAACAGGGCGCCCGAAGCGTCCGGGAACACGGCCACGTAGAAGATGTCCGTCTCCACGAGGTCCTGGAAGAAGTGGGTGCCGTAGGAGAGCTCGGGCATGAGCGCGCCCCCGATGTGGGCGATCTCCACGATCACGCTGATGTTGTTGATCTCCGAGAACCGCACCGGGACCCCCAGCGACGGCGTGGTGGTGCCCCACCTGCCCGGCCCCACGAGGAGGGTGGGGATGCTTTCCCTGCCGGAGATCTGCCGGTTGATCTTCCCGATGAGGCGGGCGATGTCGTACTTGTCCGAGAGCTTCAGGGCTGAATACCCCTCGGGGTCCACCATGACGATGCGATCGATGCGCTGGTTGATGCTGCCCCCCATGAAGCTCCCCTTAGTGCGGAACAGGACCCTGCTTTCGGGGATGTCCCGGGGTATCCTGACCCGCTTGCCCTCCCCCTTGGTCTGCAGGGGCCGGCACTGGACGAGGTTGACGGCATAGGAGCCGGCCCCGGTGAAGTTGACCGTGAACTCGATGTCCACGGGATAGTCGTAAGCCTTTTCGAGCGTCTTGAGCATGGACTGCATGCTCTTCGGGAGCGATCCCTCGGCGAGGAGCTTCTCGAAGGTGATCATCCACCTCCCGTCCGGAACCATGTCCTGCCCTGAGCCTGCCTCCCTGTCCAGGGTGGCCACCATCTCGAGGTCGATGTTCATCCCGTCCCCCAGGACATTCTCCGCAGGCACGGTCTCGAAGGAGTTCCGGGCGATGTCGAGCACGTCCACCTCGTGCTGGGAATACTTCCGGACGTCCCCCATACCGCTGTAGGGCTTCAGCTGAGGGGCATCGAGCGCGACGGTCCGAGGGTAGTCGTTGTCCACCCGGTTCACGGCCCTCGTGCCCAGGCCGAGCACGATCCGGATCATGCCCGCCTTGGGGTCCATGTCCTTTTTCCACGGGAAGGTGTTGTAGGAGATCCCCACCCCTGCCATGTCCGGGAAGAAGTAGTCGCCCCGGTACGAGCCGGAGACCCGCTGCACCAGCAGGGCCATCTGCTCGTCCTGCTCATGGAGGCCTCGCTGGAGCCGGTAGGCCAGGGCGTCCTCGTTCATCATGCTCGAGTACACCCGCTGCACGGCCTCCCGGAATGCCTTGAAGCGCTCTTCGGGGCTCCCCTGGTTCACGCAGAAGATGCTCTCGTACTTGCCCGCGAAGGCGTTCCCGAAGGCGTCCTCCAGCAGGGAGCTGGAGCGCACGATGATGGGGGACTGGCCGAAGTACTCCAGCATGCGCCAGAACTGCTCCTCGATCTCGTCGGGGAAGTCGCCCTCGAGCATGTCGTCCTTGAGGATCCGGGCCACGGCGAAGTAGCCTTCCTTTGTCTTCTGCTCCATGCGGTGCTTCCACCAGCCGTTTTCCACAATGTAGGTATAGAACACGTCCGAGCCGATGTAGAAGGAGTCGTGGGGCTCGAGCTCGGAGGCCCAGTCGAAGGAGCCCTCGGCCTCGAGGATTTTGCGCGCCAGGAGCATGCCCACGGCCTTGCCGCCGATGTAGCCCGTGCCGATGAGCCTCGACTTGATGGCGAGGAGGTCGTCGAGGGTGAAGTACCTGCACGCCAGATCCAGGATCCTCTCTTCCCTGCCGATCATGATCTCGCAGAGGTGCCTGAGCATGCGCTCCTTCTCCTTAGCCTCGTCCGAGCCCGCCAGGCTCACCACGGAAAGGAAGAGCCGGTCCCAGTAGTCGAGGTTCCGCCTGCTCTCCTCGGTGTCCCGCTGGGAGATGTAGGTGAACAGGCGGCCCATGTCCACGGAGTTCGTGATGGGCAGGAAGCTCTTCCCCTCGACCTTGTGGGGGAGGAACATGGTGGGCTTGTGGCGGCCCATGACCTTCAGCGGATGGATGTAGACGTTGTCCGAGACGTTGTACACGTCGATGAGGATCTGGGTCGTCTCCCTGATCCTGGCGATGGTCTTGAAGGAGTGCCAGTTGTGGATGAGGCCGAAGTAGGCGATGGTGTTGAGCTGGTAGAGGTAGGGGCAGGTTATCCTGAAGAAGTTGCCGATCATGAGGTCCGTGGCCCAGGCGGACAGGAGGTCGGAGAGGCAGTCGAAGACGTAGAACACATCCTCCCCCTCCTTGGTGGCGATGGTGTACACCTGGGAGGAGAACGACTCGAACCCGGTGAAGGCGTCGAGCCGGTAGGTGACCACCTCGGGATTGTCCTCGATGAGCGGCCGGTGCCCGGCGAAGCGGATGTAAACGACCCTCCTGGAATCCGCCAGGGCCTTGTTCACGAAGGGGGTGACGAAGGCGAGGTAGTCCTCGATGCTGTCCACCTGCAAGACGACGTTGTCCCCTGTCCTCAACCCGTCGATGGCCGCATCGAGGCCCTCGAGTCCCGTGCTTACTCGTGCTGTCAGCTTTCCCATGGCTCCCTTCATGCAGGCGGCCTCCGGTGCAGGAGGCCTGTTCATTAAAAACAACATCTCGTTCCCGGGCTTTCCTGTCAAGCCCAAAGAATGGCTTCAAGGGCCCGTTGCGGTGAGTCGCACCGAAGCCTTCTTCGTCCTTGGAAGCGGCCGCGGAAGAGGATTGAAGAAAGCCCGGGGGTGGTTATTATGGATGATATCGCATCTAAGGGAGGAAATGATGAATCCAGTAAGAATCCTGCTCATGGCCCTGGGTGCACTTGCAGCCACCCTGATCCTCGTCATCCCCATTGCCGTTGCCAGACGCATGACTGCGGCAAGGAGGATCAGGTACCACGCGGGCAAGGCGGTGGAAGCGCTGAAGGACCTGACCTCCGAGCAGCGGGACGAGGCTCTGGATCAGGCAAAGGCGACCATGAAAGGGCTCGACGACAGGATAGACGATCTCCGGAAGACGCTGTACGAGAAATGGGGCCAGATGGACCAGGCCACGCGGGACAGGACCAGACTCCTCCTGGACTCCCTGAGCAGGGAGCGGAACCAGGTCTCCCAGTGGTACGGCGCCATGATGCAGAGCTCCGCACAGGCGTGGGACGACGTGAAGGCAGGCTTCATGAAGAGCTTCACCGACCTGAGCGCCTCCTTCCACAAGGCGCAGAAAGAGTTCAGCTGACCAGTTCCCCGCCCTCGGATGAAAGATCCCGCCGGCTCAGCCCTTCAGCGCCCGGTTGATGGCCTCCCCCAGGTCCTTGGTAGTGGCAGGCTTCATGAGCAGTTCGCGGATGCCCATGTCCTTTGCCTCCTGCTCGGTGATCACCTCGCTGAAGCCCGTGCACAGGATGACGGGGATGTCCGGCCGGATGCGCAGGGCCTCCTCCGCGAGCTGAGCCCCGGTGAGCTTCGGCATGGTCTGGTCGGTAATGATGAGATCGAATTCCCGGGGTGACTTGATGAAGCGGTCGAGGGCCTCCCTGCCGTCACCCACAGACGTCACCTGGAAGCCCAGCCGCTCAAGGGCCCTCTGAACGCTGGAGAGCACGATGGTTTCGTCGTCCACCAGCAGGACCTGCTTCCTGTCCTTGGCCTGCCGCTCCGCCATACCGGCCGCTTCCATCTGCTGCCGGTAGAGGTCGTCCACCAGGGGCAGGTACACGATAAACCTCGAGCCCTTGCCGGGCTTGCTCTCCACGGAGATCGTCCCACGGTGGCCCTTCACGATCCCGTGGACCACCGCCAGCCCCATGCCGCTCCCCCTGCTCGCCTCCTTCGTGGTGTAAAAGGGCTCGAAGATGTGGTCGAGCACCTCGTGCTCCATGCCGCGCCCCGTGTCGCTCACGGTGAGCTGCAGGTAGCGGCCGGGCTTGACGTCCGGGCGCGACCTGGCCGGCTCCAGGTAGGTGTGCTTCAGCGTCACCTCGATGGTGCCCGTCTGATTCTCCAGCGCGTCCGCCGCATTGCTGCACAGGTTCATGACCACCTGGTGGATCTGCGTGGGGTCGCCCAGAATCATGTCCGCCTCCCCGTGGATGTCCTGCCTGATCTCGATGGTGGAAGGCAGGGACGCCCGGAGGAACTTGAGCGATTCCCGGATCACCGGGGCAATCTTCACCGGCTTGAGCTTCTGCTCGGTCCTGCGGCTGAAGGCAAGGATCTGCCGCACCAGGTCCCTCTGCCGGTAAGCGGCGGTGAGGATCTGCCTCAAGGGCTGGTGCATGGTGGTGCCGGGGCCTTCCTCGTCCAGGAGCATCTCGGTGTTGATGATGATGGGGTAGAGAATGTTGTTCAGATCGTGGGCAATGCCGCCTGCCAGGCGCCCCAGGGCCTCCATCTTCTGCATCTGCCTCACCTGCTGCTCGAGCTTCATCTCGTTGGTGACGTCGTGCTCGATGACGATGTAGTTCGGGATGCTGCCGTCCTCGTCGCGCACCGCCGCCACCATGGCCTCCACCTCCGACTTCGACCCGTCCTTGCGGACGGTGCTGATGCGCCCCTTCCACAGGCCATCCTGCCCGAGCACCCTGCGCACGTGCCTGAACGCGGGGTTGTCCTTCTGCAGGAGATCGAGCTGGCTGCCCAGGAGCTCTCCCCGGCTGAACCCGCTGATCTTCTGGCTTGCCGAGTTCACGTACTCCACGACGCCTTCGGAGTCGGTGACGATGATCCCGTCGCCCGCCTGCTCCACGGCATTCTCCAGCATGACCCTCTCCCTGTCCGGGGAGCCTAGGCCATGCCGGGGCAGGCTTGCCAGGCCGTCCCTGCCGCGGAAGGTCTCCAGCTGGGCCTCCGCCTTCCTCAGGCGCGCCTTCAGGTCTTCCACCTCGGCCAACAGGTTTTCATTGATTCTTTCTGTGTCTTTGCTCGCTTCTTGCTGCACGGCTGCTTCCGTCCTTTTCTCTGGTTTTCTCGGATATGGGGGCGTGTGTCAGATTCCCCGGCAGCAAGGCCCGGGCCCGGCACCGCACGCTCGGCATTGAGATCGTTTCCGGCAGTCTTCACCTCCTGTGCGGGAACTGCCTGCCGAGCACGGACATGCAATGACACCGCACAAAAAATTAGATGCCGCTTTTCCTCTTTTGGATGCGAAAAACAGGCTCCCTCTTTCCACGGGAACTCACTCCTCCTCGAAGCGCTTCCGGCACTCCGGGCACAGCCCATGGCTGAACACGGCCTCCGTCTGGGCCTCGATGTACTCCTCGAGCCTGTTCCAGTAGCCCTTGTCGTCCCTGATCTTCTTGCAGGATGCACAGATGGGGACGAGTCCCTTGAGCGTCCTGATGCTGTCGAGGGCGCTCCTCAGCTCGCTGATGAGCGCAAGCCTCTCCTGCTCAGAACGCTTGTCCCGGGTGATGTCGCGGATGATGGAGTGGTAGCCCGCAACGGTGTTGTCTGTCTTTGCTGCAAGCAGGCTTGCCGTGCACAGGCAGTCCATCTCCGTGCCGTCCTTCTTCCTGAGACGGACCTCGTAGTTTCTCACCGAGCCGGTTTTCCTCACCTCGGAGACGAACCCGGCCATGTCCGCCTCTGCGGAGAAGAACAGCACGGCGTTCATGCCCAGCATCTCGGCCCTCGGGTAGCCGAACAGGTCGAGCGCGGAGGAGTTGGCGTCGAGGATGACGCCATCGCCGGACACGGTGAGGATGGCGTCTCGGGAATCTTCGAACAGACTCCGGTATCGCTCCTCGCTCTCCGTGAGCATCTCTTCGGCGCGTTTGCGGGCGACGACCCTGCCGAGGCGGGAAGCAATGTTGTCCACGAGCCTTTTTTCCTCCCTGGTGAAGGGGACGCCCGCAGTGTGCTCGTCTAGGGAAAACACTTCCAGGGTGCCTGCAACGCTGCACCGGGAAACGATGTCGCTCGCCAGTCCGGTGGAGGTGGGCCGGAAGTTGTCTGTCCGATATTCAAGCCCGTCGATGGTGATCCTCGCGCACAGTGTTTCCGGGTGGTCCGTCATCCCGGGGATGACCTCGAGGACGCCCCGGACGATATCTCCCAAGGGTCTCCCCCGCTGGTCGATGACGTCGGATATGCGGTAGAGGCAGCTCAGCTCCCGCATCTTCCGGGAAAGGTCCAGCGTCTTCACGACGAGCGCTTCCTGGTTCCGGCTCTGCCTGTTCATGGGGGTCATCCGTATCGGTCCTGCTCAAGGTTGTCCAGGTTTTCAGTATAGCCATTGGACCCATGGAGGCACATTGTCAAGCCTTATCCGTCGGTGCTCCGTAAATGCCGGACCCATCCCCTGCCGGCCCCGGGACGGCCCTCGGGAAAAGGGGTCTCATAATTGGGGAATATGTCAAATTTATGAAAGGTTTTGAAATTCTTCAACCCCCCCTGCGCGAGGAGATCCTCCTTTGTATCCGATAAATCAAAGACATACCTGCATACCCTTCCCGGGTTGAGGTGGCATGCGCTATGCTTAGCGTGAGACTGTGTACCGAAAACTGCGCCATGAGTGCGCCAGGGAAACCGAAAGGAAGGGACACCACCCATGATGTACTATCATTTCATGGAAGCGATCAGGAAAAACGAATACTTCCTCGTCAGGGACCTGACGGGCGAGATCATGCAGGCCCCCGAAACCGCCCACTACCGGACGCTCCCGGAGGAAGAGCTCTACAGGCGGGTCCACCAGATCATCTACCACCTGTACAAACGCCATGCGAACTGCCTGAAAAGAGACAGCTCCAGGAACACGATGGGGACCTGGTACTCGAGACTCGGGCAGGAGCGGTTCAACGAGGGGTTCCCCCTGGATCAGGTACTCAATGCGTTCATCCTCATCAGGAAGAGGATCATGCGGTGCGCGGCCGAGAGGATGCTCCCTGAGGACTGGGGCGCGAACGGGGCGTCGAGGCTCTACTGGAACGTGAGCCTCTTTTTCGATGCCGTTGCCCGGTCGGTCGACACGGGCTACCGGAGCGGGTCAGCACCGGGGGCCGATGCCGAGGCCCGCTGAAGGGGCTATTCGTCGTGCTCCCTGGGCTGGGGCCCGGGAACGATGCCGGCGATGTCCGGGTCAAAGTCGTCGTTCCGTTCCGTCTTCACGCCGGCTTTGATCTCCTTGCGCTCGGACTTTTTCGCCTCCTTGGCGATCTTCTTCCGCCTCTTTGCTTCCTCGCGCTCCTTTTTCTTGAACGTGTTCGCAGACTTTGTCGCCATGTGTGCCTCCTAAGCGCTTGCGCCATCGGGTAGTCAAGCCCAAACCCGATTTCAGGGAGAGAGCGTTGAGGTGAGATATTTCCTGGAGACCCGGGAATAAGGGAAGCGGAGGACGGGGTACCCGTCCCCCGCAACGAGCTTTACGACTTGGTTACATTCGAGGCCTGGGGGCCCTTGTTTCCTTTGACCACGTCAAAGGTCACCCGGTCACCCTCTTCGAGGGCCCGGAATCCTGACTGGTTGATCGCTGTGTGGTGCACGAAGACATCCTCACCGGTTTCAGACGTGATAAATCCGTAACCTTTTTCCCTGTTAAACCACTTTACTGTTCCTTTTGCCATGGGTAGTTCCTCTTTCCTTCAAGACCCTGTGGGCATACACAGGGCCTCTGTGTGTTGTATTTCTGAAAGTGAAGATATCTTCTTGAATTGTTACCTGATGTGAAGCCTTCGATCAGTGATCCGTTCCAGCAGGACTCAAATCAGAGATATTTTCGTGTTTCAGATGCACTCGAGAAGTAATCCAGAATATGGGCAGTGTCAAGACAAATGTACCGGCATGCCCTGCACCCTACGGCCCAGCCCGGGGAGTCGGGCCCGGCGTACGTGCCCCTTCCGCCGGGTCGAGCGCCTTATACCCCGCTTCACCCCTCCTCTGCCACGACGAACTTCTGCACTTCCCCGGCAAGGGCCATGGCCATGGTCCTCAGATTGTCGAGGATGCCTGCCAGCTCCTCCACGGTGGCTGCATTCTGCTGGGTGGAGCGGTCAATGGTGGATATGGCCCCGGTGAGCTCGCTGATGCTCTGGTTCTGCTCCGAGCTGGAGGTGCTGATGACCTCGATCATCCGGAAAAAGACCTCCATGTGGCTCATGAGCTCTTCCAGCGATGCTGAGGTCTTTTTCATGATCTCGTTTCCGTTGTTGATCCTGGCCACCGTGCCTTCGATGAGAACCCTGATCTCTTCCGCCGCCTGGGCGGACCGCTGGGCCAGGGACCTCACCTCGCTTGCCACCACCGCAAAACCCTTGCCGTGCTCTCCTGCCCGGGCCGCCTCCACGGAGGCGTTGAGCGCCAGCAGGTTCGTGTGAAAGGCGACCTCGTTGACCCTGAGCACGATGTCTCCGATCTTCTTCGAATCCTCAGAGGTCTCCGTAATGGCCTTCAGGAGCTCGGAAAACATGCGCCGGCTCTGGTCAACGAGCTTCGTGACCGTGGAAGAAGAGGCCCTTCCCTCCCTGATGAGGTCGGTGTTCTGACCGATCGTACCGTTCATCTGGACAATGGAGGCTGAGATCTGCTCGATGGAGGAGGCCTGCTCCTGGGTGGACTGGGAGAGGCTCTGGGATCCGGAGCTCACGTGCTGGATCGAGTCGTTGAGCTCTAGGGAGGCGTGCCGGACATGGCGGATGATGGCCTCCAGATCGTTCATGAAGGCGTTGAACCACAGGGCGAGCTCCCCCACCTCGTCGATGCCCCTGACCTGCAGGCGCTTCGTGAGATCGCCCCGGCCGTGGGCCATCTCCTTGAGCATGGACGACATTCGGCTCACCGAAAAGGCCAGGCCCTTCATGAGCAGGAAGCCGTTGATGAAGATGATGATGAACGTCTGGACGAGGACGAGCAGGAAGCCCAGCTGGATGTGCGCCAGCTCGACCCCTGTGAAGATGGAAAGGTAGATGACGCCGAGCAGGTTGCCGATGGGCGGTATGGCGATGAGAATGATGAGGGAGAGGAGCTTTCCCTTGAGGCCCAGCTTCAGAAGGCCTGGTGCCCCGGTCATGACGCCCGCCCGGTTGCACCATTGATAGAACGGTGCCAGGCTGTTTTCCGAGGCGAGATAGTAGAACGCCATGGCCGACAGGCCCGTCATGCCCAGCAGATTCCCCCCGAAGACGAGCATCGTATGCGGCAGGTGCCCCTTCAGGTACATGGTCAGGGCCACCGAGCACCAGGCAATGCCCGCCCACCTGAAGAAGATGGTCAGCGCCTCTGCGAACGGGAGCATGGATGCCGACCTGAGCGCCCTCTCCACCTCCGCCCCATGCCGCCTTCCCCCTTCCATCAGGGCGATGGCAGGGCTGAGGTAGTGGTGTTTCACCCACGCCCCCAGCGCCACGGAAAAGACCGTCTGGATGACTACAAAGACGATGGCCTCCAGGATGTGCTCCCTGAATCCATCGGAAACCTTGAAGCAGAAGAAGACCACCACGGGGACGAGGACGGCGTAGGTGATGCATTCTTGGATGATGAACGGACGGAGAAACAGGACCTTCCTGGGATTATCCATGCTGCAACCTCTCATATCATTATGATTTTCTTTTATTGTTATATCGTAATTATCGCCTCAGATCTTCAATGAAAGAGGCAACGGGCGCGGGCAGACAGTCGGAGAGCCTCCTGGTGAGCAGCCTCGTGATCAGGTCGAGGATGGTATGGGGCAGGAACCTGGCGAGGCCCAGATAAAAAACCCTGTTGTGCAGGCCCGGCACGAACCTGACCCTGCCCTTGCCGAAGGCCTCCACCCCGGAACGGGTGACCTCGTCGATATCCATGAAGGACATCACCAGGGGGATGTAGTCGGGGGGGACGCCGGCATCCTCGATGAGGCCCGTCTTCGTGAAGGGCGGGTTCAGGGTGGAGACCACCACCCTGCTCCCTCTGGGCAGCTCCCCCCTGACCGCCTCGGTCAGACTCTGGGTGAAGGCCTTGGTGGCTGCATAGAGTCCGAGGGTGGGAACGGGCTGGAAGGCGGACACCGAGGAGACGTTCAGGATCCCCCCTTCGTCGCGCTCGATCATGGGGGGCAGGAACAGGCGGGTCAGCTTCGCATACGCCATGGCGTTCAGCAGGAGCATGGCCTCGAGCTTTTCGAGGGGCATCTCGTGGAACTTCCCGAACCAGCAGATCCCGGCGTTGTTCACCAGGGCATGGACCGCCCCCGCCCGCGCAAGCGCCTCCCGGTGGAGCGCTTCCGGCCCGCCTTTGCCGGTAAGGTCGGCGCAGAAGGTCCAGGTCCTGACCCCGCAGCTGCGGGAGAGCTCATCTGCCCATGCCTCGAGCCGCTCCCGCTGGCGCGGGTGATCGGCCAGGAAGAGGTTGGCGCCCTGCCGGGCAAAGCATTCGGAAAGCCCCCGGCCTATCCCCATGGAAGAGCCCGTGACGAGCACGTTCCTTCCTGCGAGCTCGAGCTTCATGACCTGTTTTCCTCCTTTCGCTGCATCATCGCCCGGGACCTCCCCCGGCCTTCACGTGCCGGGCGAAATCCTCGAAGGCCTGACGGGTGGTGTACTTGAACGCATACCCGAGCTCGCTCTTGACCTTGTCATTGCTGGCGATCCAGGGATAGCGGATCATGTTCAGGCAGGGGCTCGGAAACTCCGTCATGAACCTGGCCCGCAGGTGCCACAGGAGGTCGTTCATGGGCCACAGGACGGATACGGGGAGCTTTAGCATGATACCCCCCAGGGCGTGCACCATCTCCTCGAAGGTCATGGTCCCGTCCGCCGTGAGGTTGTACACGCCCGTCTTCCTTTCCCTGAGCAGCAGGTAGATGAGCTCCGCCAGGTCGTCCTCGTGGATGAACTGGAAGGGCGCGGTCACCCTCGGCAAGATGCAGATCTTCTTGCACAGGTGCCGCGCAAGGGGGTTCGCGAACCCCGGACCCACCACGAAGCAGGGCCTGACCACGGTGAGGGCGATGTCCGGATGGGCCTGCTCGAACCCGTGCATCCACCCCTCGATTTCCCGCTTGTTCTTGGCGTAGGTGAAGTCCTCGTTGCCCCGCAGCGGGCTCTCCTCGGTGAGCGGCACCGGGTTGTCCGGGTGGAACCCGTAGGCCGTGGTGGAGGAGCAGTCGAGGATATGGCTCACCCCGTGCGCCGCTGCGGCGGTGAAGACGTTCCTGGTGCCGTTGATGTTGATGTCCTCCATGAGGGCCTTGTCATGGATGGGGGGCAGTATGTAGGCGGTGTGGACCACGCAGTCGATGCCCCTGTCCCGGAAGACAGCCCGCAGGTCCGCCCGGACGTCGCACTGCACGAACGTAAGCTTCCGCGAGGAGAAGCGGGGAGGAGCGATGTCGATCCCCGTGATGCGCTCCACCCCGGGCCTGTCCTCGAGCAGGCGCACGAGCTTCTGGCCGAAATAGCCAGAAACCCCGGTGATGAGGACATGCTTCATGAGACCTCCTTCATGCCGGCAAAGGGTCCAGAGAAGAGAAGCCCCGGCCATGGAGGCCGGGACCTCGGCCAGCTTACTCGACCCAGAGCACCCTGGGGATCTCCCGCTCCACGGGCCTGTCCACCTTGACCGCCGGGAAGCCCAGCGTGAGAATGGTGGCAACGCTGTCATAGGGCCACGTGATGCCCAGCCTCTCGTGGAACTTTCTGGAGGAAGGATCCATGTTCAGGACATTGGTGGCGAAGCCAACATAGCAGGTGCCCAGCCCCAGGGAATGCGCGGCGAGCGCCATGTTCTGGCTGCAGATGCCCATGCCCAGAGCAGGTTCGGAGATGTGGAGGTGGTGGGTGAGCAGGAAGATGGCGGCAGGCGCGCCGAAGAAGACGTCGAGCTCTCCATCGCCGAATTTGGGCGTCCTCAGGGCCTGGATGGCGCACATGGGCCGCTGATCGATGGCGTTGGGCTTCAGGAAGGCAAGCGAATTCTTCAGGGTGGTGCGCAGAGGTCCCTTGCCCTGGTAGAGCCTCGTGAAGATGCTCAGGAATTTCACCGTGGCTGCGGAGAGGTCGTTCAGAAGTTCACGGTCGGTGACCACCACGAACTTCCAGCCCTGGCAGTTTCCCGCGGAAGGAGCGAACCGGCCCGCCTCCAGGACCCGGTGGATGAGCTCCTTCGGTACGGGGTCCGGCTTGTACACCCGGGTGGACCTCCGGGTGTAGATGACCTTTTCCGCTCCCGTGAGCTGAGACTCGATCTGGTCGAGGGGGACAGGCCGTTCGAGCATGAGCGGGTTGGGCAGTCCCATGCCCTTTTCCGGGAACTGGAAGTCGTAGGCCCACCTGCCCTTTTCAACTCGGTAGTAGTGCGGGAAGGACAGGGCCCCCTGGGGGCAGATGGCCTCGCAGTTGTGGCAGGCGATGCAGAGCTTGCCGAAATACTGCTGGCCCGTGAACTTGGGCTCGGTCAGGCCGCAGCCCAGGCACCGCTTGCCCTCGTCGAGCACGTGGGCTGCGCTCAGGGGCAGGTTGACCTCGGCATCGGCGTTCGCGAGGCGCTCCGGAACGCCCAGGACCCCGGACTCGATCCTGGCGATCTTCTTCCGGTCGTTCAGAGGGATGCCCTGATAGGATATTTCCTTCAGTTCGGGCAGGGCGGACTCGATCCCCCGGATATAGGCGTCTATGGCAAGGGCGGCCTTCCTCCCGGCACCGATGGCTTCCGTGACCATGCCCGGGCCGGACGCTGCGTCCCCGCCGGCGAACACACCCTGCACCCCGGTCTGGCCGAAGGCGTCGGCGGTGATCCAGGAGGATGCCCCCACAACGCTCTCGAGCCCGGAAGCGATCAGGTCCTGGCCGGTGGCGGCGATGAGGGTGTCGAAGGGCAGGTCGAACTCGCTGTCCGCGACGGGCACGGGAGCAGGCCGGCCCGACGCATCCGGCGCCCCGAGCTCCATCCTCCGGCAGGTGACCGTGGCCCCGTTTCCGTTGCCCTCGATCTTCACCGGGGCGCACAGGAAATCGATGGCAACGCCTTCGAGCATGGCCGCCTCCACCTCCCCGGCGTATGCGGGCATCTCGGAGGCGGTCCTGCGGTAGAGGATTCTCACATCCGATCCCATCCTCCGGGCCGCCCTGGCAGCGTCAACCGCGGTATTTCCGCCCCCCACCACCAGGACCTTCCTGCCGATGGAAGCGGGCCTGTTCTCCTTGACGGACTTCAGGAAGGCAAGGCCCGTGAGCACGCCCGCGCTGTCCTCCCCGCTGATGCCCAGGGCCGTGCTTCCCTGGGCTCCGATGGCAAGGTAGACCGCCTTGAAACCCTTCTTCAGCTCGTCGAGGGCGATGTCCCTGCCCACTGCCGTGTTGCAGACCATGGTCACGCCCAGGTCCACGATGCGCTGCATCTCCCTGCTCACGACATCCTCGGGCAGGCGGTAGCGCGGGATGGCTGAGATGAGCATGCCTCCGGGCCTGTCCGACGCCTCGAACACGGTCACCTCGTAGCCCATCCTCACCAGCTGATAGGAACACGACATACCTGAAGGGCCGGCCCCGACCACCGCAACCTTGCCCCTTCCCGTCTGATTCGGCTTCGCGAAGGCAAGACCGTGCTCGATGCCGAAGTCGCCCACGGCCCGCTCAATGGTGTGTATGTTCAGGCCTGAGTCAAGGGACGAGCGGTTGCAGGACGTCTCGCACGGGTGCGGGCAGACCCTGCCCGTGACCGCAGGCATGGGGTTGGCGTCCGTGACCAGCCTCCAGGCGTCCTCCATGGAGCCGCCTTCGGCGAGTATCTTCAGGTAGCCCCTGACATCGACCCCCGAAGGGCACCGGAACTGGCAGGCCGGCTGCTGCTTTTCCGAGGCAGCCGCTCTCTTGACCATCTCGATGGTCTGGCATGGGCACTGCTTGATGCACACACCGCACCCGATGCACTTGTCCGAGTCCACCACGATGGAAAACGGTCTCGTCTCCACCGGCGGGTCGCTCAGGTACCTGTACTTGCTTGTCCCAAGAGACTCATTCATACACTTACCCCCCCTTTTTGAAGGCATCAGGCAGCCCTGATGCCCATGGGCTTCATCAGCATATCACTGCCGCCGGGCCTGAGCCGGGCCGGCGGCTCACACCCTGATCACGAAACCTTTTCGAGGATGTGGATGGTCATGGAGGCCTCCTCGACGCCGAGGTTCCCGCCCCCGTTCTCCGTGAGCCCGATCCTCGCACCCTCCACCTGCCGCTTGCCCGCGTCCCCCCTGAGCTGGGTGACCACCTCGTAGATCTGGGCAAGGCCGGAGGCGCCGATGGGATGCCCCCTGCACTCGAGGCCGCCGCTCGTGTTCACGGGCTTGCTGCCGCCGAGCTTCGTGGCCCCGGACTCCGCGAAGGGGCCGCCTTCTCCCTCTGGACAGAATCCCATGGCTTCGTACTGGTGGAGCTCGCCGTATGCGGTGGCGTCGTGCAGCTCGGCCAGATCGATGTCTTTCGGTCCCAGGCCGGCGATCTCGTACGCCTGCTTCGAGAGACGCTCTCCGATATCCACGCCGTCCATGCTCCTGCCGGAGCCGGAACCGAGCACGGAGGCGAGGATCTTAACGGGCCGGGCGCCGGCGAGCTTCTTGAGGTAGCGCCCTGAGCACACGATGGCCGCCGAAGCGCCGTCCCCAACGGGCGCGCACATGGGCCTGGTGAGGGGATAGGTGACCGGCTTGGCGTTCAGAACCTCTTCGACGGTCATGGCTTCCTGATACTGGGCCTTGGGGTTGAGCGATCCGTGCCAGTGGTTCTTGGCGCAGATGGTCGCGAGCTGCCGCTGGGTGGTGCCGTATTTCTTCATGTGCCACCGGGCGCCCATGGCATAGGCGTCCATGAAGATGCTCCTGCCTTCCCCAGGCGGAGTCTCGCCCTCGGGCAGCTTGAAATCGAGCTCTTTGGTGAGCTCCATGAACAGATTGATCTGCCTCTCGAAGTTCTCCACATCCATGCACGTGGCATAGGCGCTTAAGGAAAGGGCCTTGTTGGGGTGGGTGATCTTCTCGGAGCCCAGGGCAAGAGCCACGTCATACATCCCGGCCCTGACCGCGGTGTAGGCGAGGTGCAGGGCGGTGGAGGCACCTGCGCAGGCGTTCTCACAGTTGACGATGGGTATCCCCTGGAGCCCCATGTCCCAGAGCATGACCTCTCCCCTGATGGAGTGCTGGTTCGCAAACATGCCCCAGAAGGTATTCGACACGTAGGCTGCCTGGATGTCACGCTTGTCCAGGCCGGCGTCCTCGAGCACGAGGTTTGTCGCGTCCATGGCCATGCTCCGTACGGTTGCATCGGGATACTTGTTGAACCTGAGCATCCCGATGCCCAGAATATACACATTATCCATGAAAATCTCCTTTATATCAATTCCTTATCAGTAGGGTCTTTCGCCGAAGAGGAGGTTGTGCCCGACGGCCAGCGTGAGCGACTCGTTGGAGCCGTCCTCGATCCTGGTGGAGGTGATGTCCCGGAAGATCTTCTCGATGGCGTACTCCTTCGACAGGCCGTTGCCGCCGAAGATCTGGACCGCCTGCTGGGCGACTTCGAAGGCCATGTTGGTGCAGAACACCTTGGCGGTCATGGAGTAGCCCGTGAGGGGCGGGAAGCTGAAGAGGTTGTAGTTGAGCACGTTCCGGGAGAGCTGGCGCGAGGCCTCGATCTTGATGAACATGTCCGCGAGCTTCCTCTGGACGTCCTGGTGCTCGCACAGGGGTTTGCCGCCCTGGATCCTCTCCTTGGAGTAGCGCAGGGCCTCCTCGAACGCGGCCCTTCCCCCGCCCAGGCCCATGATGGCCATGTGGGCGTTCGCTGCCCCGAGGACCAGGTCGGTCATGTTCTCGTAGGCCTCCTCGTCGCACACCACGCGCTCCTTGGGCACGCGCACGTCGTCGAAGTAGATCTCGCCCTGGGGCAGGTCCCGCTGGCCGATCTTGTCGAGCGGCTTGCCCCGTGAGACACCCTCGCACCCGAGGTCGGCGATGGCGATGCCCCCGCCGGCCATGCCCTTCGTTTTATCCGTGCCGAAGAAGAGCAGCGCGAGCGATGCCGTGGTGCCGTTGGAGACCCAGGCCGCCTTCTGGCCGTTCAGGACCCAGTCGTCCCCGTCCTTCCTGCCCACGAGCTGGTGGCTGATCTTGGGGTTGTGGAAGTGGGGCTGGAAGGGGGTCAGGATGTCGGATCCGTGCTCCGGCTCGGTGATGGCCCAGCAGCCCAGGATGGAGCAGTCCCGGTCGGCCACGTACGGGTTGATAAGGATGTCTTCGAGCTCGGGGTAGTCCGACATGATCATGGTGGCGAAGAAGGTGGGGAACACGTCCACCCCGCAGGCGATGGCAAGCCCGATGCTGCCTGCGGCCATTTCCTCGAAGAAGATGTGCAGGCCCAGCGGGTCGAGCCCGATGCCGCCGTAGGCCTCGGGGATGAAGATCGTGTGGTAGCCCAGCTCGTGCATCTGCCTCATGCACTGCCAGTAGGGGGAGCCCTCCTTGATGACGTCAACGGGGCTCATCTTGTCGAGCTCTATCGACGCCGGCCTCAGCACCTCGGCGGCGAACTTCCGGACCGATTTCTTGAGATTTTCATGGTCATCGGTGAACTGAACAGGCTCCGCCTGCTGGAGATCGAGATAATCGTATGCCACGTGAATCCTCCTTTCTGTCAATGTCACGCTCGAGCTCAGGCTCGAGCGGTCACAATCCGTTCCTCTCCTCTTGAGGGAGAAGGCATGGGAGCTGGGGCCTGAACGCCGGCCCCGGCTCCCCGCAAATACTCACCGATACCCGGCAAAGCTGAAGACGTTCTTCGCATCCTTGCTGAACTCCTCCTTGAGGAGCCGGTCGAGGTTCTTTTCCGAGGCGCTCTTGGGTATCTCGCTCACCACCTGGATGAAGGACGGGATGGAATTGTTGTCCAGGCAGGAGGAGAGCTTCCTGAAGACGGCCCGTGCGTCGATGCCGCCGTTGCCGGCCGGAACAATGGCCGCCACGATGTCGCTCTCCCCGGGCGCCCCGGTCTCGGACGGGATGCCGTAGACGCAGACGTCCGTGACCTCGTCAAGGTCCGCGAGCACCTTCTCCACGTACTCGGGCTGGATGAAATCGCCGTGGCGCCTCAGACCCCCGCCCTTGCGGAAATCGAAGTAGTGCCAGCCGTCCTCGTCCCGGTGACACATGTCGCCCGAGCGCAGGACGCCGCCCCTGGTCTTCGCCTCGGAGGCGTCTTTCTTGCCCACGTACTCCACCTCCGCCTTCCCTTCCCTGGGGATGAAGACGAGCTCTCCGATCTCGCCCGGACCGCACTCCGAGTCGTCATCCCGGACCACCTTCATCTCCATGACGCCTTCGAGCGTCTTGCCGAACGACCCGACAGGGCCGACCCCCGGAGGGTTGTGGGCGAACCCGCCCTCCACCGCCGCGTACCACTCGTGGATCCTCACGTCGAATCGCTTCTCGAAATCCTCCCAGATGGCCCGGGGCGTGCCCGCTGAGATGACCTTCCTCACGGGGTTCACGTGGTCGTCGGGTCTGCGGGGCTCGCTGTAGATGCCCATCATCATGCCACCCAAGAGCGAGAACGTGGTGCACCCGTGCTTCCTGCAGAGGTCCCAGAGCTTGCTCTTGGTGAACTTGCGGGAGAACACGGACGGGATGCCCAGCATGAGCGAGGGGGTGAGCGTCACGGCCTGGGCGTTGCCGTGGGTGAGCGAAAGGCCGGTGTAGAGCCTGTCCTCCTCAGTGTAGCCCCACACGAACTGGGCGAGGAGCTTGAACATGGGCATCCGGTTGGCCTTGACCACCACGCCCTTGGGATCGCCCGTGGTGCCCGAGGTGTAGATGATCTCCAGGGGCGCCTTGAGGTCGTCGTTGCGGCCGTCGACGGGCGGCACGGCAGGACCCGCCAAGACGTCGTTCAGGCTCGGATATCCGCCTGCCACGGGCCCTTCGAACCCGGGCTTGTAGACCACACCCAGGGCCTTGACCCCCGGGAGCTCGGCAAGGGATTTCTCCACCTCGTCCTTGAACTCGGCCGTGAACACGACCCCCTTCGAGGAAGAGTCCTTTATCTGATAGCTCAGCTTGCTCCCCTTGGAGCGCGGGTCGATGGGCACCACGACAGCCCCCAGGATCGACGCCGCACCGAGACAGTAGAGGAACTCGGGGTGGTTGCGCATGACCAGGCTGAATGTGTCGCCCTTGCCGATGCCCTGGTCCTTGAGATACCTGGCGACCCTGCAGGTGTTTTCGTACAGGTCACGGTACGTGAGCGGCTCGTCGGGCCACTCCCCGTTTTCGAAGGTCACGATCCGAAAATCCGGCATCTTCTCACACTTTGCCAGCAGCTCGTCAAAGAACATGCCTTCCACGATGTTTCCAGACATAGAACTCCCCCTCTCTTCGCGCACCGGCAGCCGCCATGCCGCACCGTGTCCGGCTCCTCACCGGGATGCGCTCATGCCTGGCCGGTACAGTGGGTTGTCCCCGGGCATGGATGCCTGGGGAAGGCTACAATCCGTGCTTGGACATGAACTCGGGATAATATTCGTAGGCCGGCTTCACCAGGGGCAGGAGCTTCATGACCTTGGCGATGTTGCCCTTCGAGACGATCTTCCTCTTGGCCAGCGCCACCGGAAGACTGATCTCCTTCTTCCAGTAGGCGTGGCAGGTGTCGCCCGAAAGCTTCATGGTGATGTCCGGCTTCAGGCTCTGCTCGCCGAACTCGATCCCGTCCGGGCCGACCCAGATGACGGCTGCCGGCTCTGAGATCTCGAACTTGATCTGGATGCCCGTGGTCTTCAGCGGACCGCTGAAGTCGTCCCGGTCGTACAGGAACTTCCAGAAACTCCCCAGTGTTTCATACAGATGGTCAGTGCTCTTGAAAACCGCCATGGAACCCTCCTCTTTTTTTCATAAAAACCATCATTCGATGAAAGATTGATCTGCCTGATTGTCTTACAGCAACGACTGTGCCAGGGGATTGCCTTGGTCGATTTTAGATATTTAAGTCAAGAAGTTATGCCATAAAGAGGGGGCGGGAAACGCGCCGTGATCCACCGTGAGGCCGTGTTGTTTTTGCAGGGATGCAAAGAGGCATCGGGTAGGATGGGATGAATGCAGGGCAGGGAAGGCTTTTTGCAGAACGCCCAACGGTTTGCAGCCCTGCAAAGATCGAGGTCGGGCCAGAGTTGGCGCCTAATCCCTGTGCCTGTTCTTCTTCCGGTACAGGGTGGAGAGGTCGAGGCCTGAGAGCTTGGACGCCTTCTTCATGTCCGAGCCTGAGTGCTTCATGAGACCTTTGAAATACTCCCGCTCGAAGGCAGCCCGCGCCTGTTCGTAGTCGAGGATCAGCTCGGGTTCAGGGGCGCAGCCATCGTCCCCTGTCCGGTATTCGGGGGGGAAATCCCTCACGTCGATGACCCTTCCCTTTGACATGACCACGAGGCGTTCCACGAGGTTGCGCATCTCCCTGACATTGCCCTCCCACCTGAGCTTCCCGAGGAAAGCCACTGCCTGGGGGGTGACCTCCTTGGGGGGCAGGCCGTTCCTGGCGCAGATCTCGCCCATGAAGCTCTCCAGGAGCAGCGGGATGTCCTCCGTCCTCTCCCGCAAGGGAGGCAGGTCGATACGGATCACGTTGATGCGGTAGAAGAGGTCCTTCCGGAAGCCGCCCCCCTTCACCAGCCGCAGGAGGTCCCTGTTCGTGGACGAGATGAGCCGGAAGTCGACCTTGATGACCTTCGTGCCCCCGACCCGCATGATCTCTCCTTCCTGCAGGACCCTCAGGAGCTTCACCTGGAAGGCCGGGGTGGTCTCGGTGATCTCGTCCAGAAAGATGGTGCCGCCGCTGGCAGCCTCGAAATACCCGGGCATGGTCTTGTCCGCTCCAGTGAACGCGCCCTTCTCGTAACCGAACAGCGCGGGCTCCAGCAGGGACTCGCTCATGGCCCCGCAGTTCACGGCAAAGAAGGGACCTTCCCTGCGGGGGCCGTTCATGTGGATGTACCGGGCGATGATCTCCTTGCCCGTGCCGCTCTCCCCCTGGATGAGGACCGGGCTGTCCATGCGGGAGGCCCGCGTCGCGAGGTCCACGGCGCCTGCCATGGCCCTGCTCGCGTACACCATCTTCGACCTGCCGGCGCAGACCGTCTGCTCCTTGAGCCGGAAATTCTCCCTGAGAAGCTTCTTGCGGTCGAGCGAGTTTCTGATGTCGAGTCTGATCTTTTCGATGCTCCCGAACGGCTTGGTGAAGAAGTCGTTGGCCCCCAGCCGCATGGCCTCGATGACCAGGCCTATGTCGCCGTATGCGGAGACCATGATGACCACGGTGTCAGTGTCCGACGAACGGATCTTCTCCAGCACTTCCAGGCCGCTCATCCCGGGCATCCTGATGTCCATGATGATGAGGTCGAAATGCTCCCTGTCCCAGATCTCGAGCGCCTCTCGGCCGTCCGCCGCGAACGAGAGGACATAATCCTCTTCGCCCAGGATGTACTGGAAAAAGGTCCTCGTGTAGTCCTCGTCGTCCACGACGAGTATCTTCGGGTTGCTTCCCTTCACGGTCTCCCCCTTTTCAGCTCATGGCGGCAGGCAGGATGAGCCTGAAGGTGGTCCATTTGCCCACCTCGCTCTCCACCTCGATCCTGCCCTTGTGGTCCTGGATGATCCAGTACACGAGGCTCAGTCCGATGCCCGTGCCCTTGTCTTCGGGCTTGGTGGTGAAGAACGGCTCGAATATCCTGGGCAGGTCCTCATCCGGGATCCCTTGCCCGGTGTCGGTGATGATCACCTCCGCCTGGTTGCCCATGCCGTACACCCCGCTGCAGGAGACGCTGATCCTTCCCCTTCCCTCCACTGCCTGGGCGCTGTTGAAGAGGACGTTCATGAAGGCCTGCTGGAGCAGCACGGGGTCGCCCCGGACAACGGGAGCAGGCTGGAAGCTCAGGTCGAGCTCGACGTTCTTGAACAGGGGGTGCCGGCGAACGAACTCGATGGCGGCCTTCAGCACCTCGTGGATATCGAGGCTCACCCAGGTCTGCCGTTCGGACTTCCGGGAAAAGCTCAGCAGGTGCGAGATGATGCCGTGGCACGCGGTGCCTGCCTCGTGGATCATCTGGAGCAGGGGATAGTTCCTGTCCGAAGGATCCACCCTGTGCAGGAGCACATCGCTGAGGTTCATGACCCCCACCAGCGGGTTGTTGAGCTGGTGCGCCAGTGCGCTCACGAGCTCTCCGATGAAGCTCATCTTCTTCGACTGGATGAGGTCCTTCCTCAGCCGCTCCCGTTCCTCGATATCCACCATCAGGAGCAGGGTGGCGGTGTTTTTCCCGGTTTCGGAGTCCTTGATCCGGGCGGCGTAGAGCTCGGTGAGGAAGGTGGTCTTGTCGAACCGGTAGACGTGGATGGTGTCGAACCAGGGCGCATTGGACGCCAGGGCATCGCGGATCTTGGGCAGTTCTTCGGACGGAAAGAGCCTCTCCACCGGGGTGTTGAAGACCTGAGGTGGAGAAAAGCCCAGGAGGAGCTCGGCCGTCCTGTTGAACGAGACGATCCTGCCCCGCTTGTCCACGGAGATCACCATGTTGGGCGACGCGTCGAGCACCTGGGCCAGGAAGGTTTTCGACTGCCGGAGCTTCTGTCCCGTCTTCTCGGCTTTGCGCTTCTCGCGGTAGAGCTCGTCTTCGATCTCGATGAACAACACGGCGCAGTCGAGCTCATCGAGCCTGCACCCCAGGAACTTGATGATCATGTCCTTCCGGTAGAACTGAGGGTAGTAGTGGTCAACGTACATGGAAAAACGCTGCTCCCTGCCGGAGTAGATGGACTCGTACATCCTGTCCACCTCGGGGTGCCGGTAGGCCTTGGGATAGACCTCCCTGATGTGGCGGTTGAGGATCTCCTCCCTTTGCTTCCGGGAATTTTCCTCCTGCTTCTTGTTCAGGTACAGGATGTTTCCCGCCCGGTCGAGGAGGATGATGCCGATGGGGGCCTCCTCGATCACGCTCATGAGCAGCCTGTTCTGGCCTTGAAGCTCCTCGATGTCGGAACATTCTCCCATGGGCCCTCCCTCCCGGGCATGGGGGAGAAAATGGAACACCACGAGGCTTCCGGCAGGCAGGACGTGAACGTCCGCGGTCATCCCCTCCAGGGGCACACCCCTGATGATCGTCTCACCCCCGAGGCCGTCTCCCGGCATCCTTGCCTGCACCTGGGGAAAGTGGCTGGACAGGGAGTCCCCCGGGGCGATCGCCCCACGCGCGGAGAGCCGGGATGCCCTCTCATCGCACGAGACGACCTTCAGGTCCTTCCCGGTAATGACAACGCCCTCTGTCAAGGGAAGCCTCCTCAACCGGAACATATAATATAAAAATAATCATACCATTTTATTGCCTTTTCCACCAAGGCTCTTTTCACACCTCCTTCATGGGGCAGGGTTCTCCCTGTGCTCGAGAGACGTAGGAACACCCGATGGGGGGCACCTCGTTCGGGGTCGGGGTCGGTATCGGTATCGGGGTCGATTCCGATATCTTCCTTTCGTCCCCGATATCGACCCCGACCCCGAGAAGACAGGAAAATCCGCCCGGGGCGGGCCTGTGCTTCCCGCCCCGGGGATTATTTTCAGCATCAGGGGCCGGGCTCTTAAGTTATTGACAGGTATACCCTCCCCATGCAATATTTCCGGCTACTACCCGCTGGGGGCGTGAAATGGGAATGGATGGATTCAAATCGAATTTTAAGCTCATTCTGATCGCTGTCGGAGCGCTCTGCCTGATCATCTTCTTCTTCCAGAACTTCGAGATGATCTCTTTCCAGTTCCTCTTCTTCCACATCCTGGTTGCCCCCAAATGGGTCGTGCTCACCGTCACCTTCCTCCTGGGCTTCATCTTCGGCTACATCCTGGCCAAGAAGAAGACCTGGGCCGACGTGAAGAGGGACGAGCCCCTGGTCTAACCCCCACCGGGCAGGCCTGCCCCCGCCGACACCCGGATTTCCCCCTCCTGCCGCATTACAGGTCACGGACGGATTACCGATAAGAAGACCATTGCTATCAAGCAGGGATGGTCCTGCGTTTTGACGTGAACGGAGGTTCAAGCATGAAAAGGGTTGCCCCGTATCTCCTCATCTTCTGTGCCCTGTCGCTCGTCCCGCTGAACGCCGGGGACGAGTGGGTGCTCGTGAAGGAGTCCGACGGGATCAGGAGCTTCAGGAACACGTCACCGGAGCCGGGCCCAATATCCTGGAAGGCGGAGGGCGACGTGGACGCCCCCCTCGAAGCCCTGCGGGAGCTCGTGCTCGATTTCCCGGCAGCGCCTCAGTGGCACTGGCAGTGCCGGGAGTGCAGACTCATCAGGCACGACACGGGGAGACGGAACTTCGTCTTCTACTTCGCCATCCAGGGGGAATGGCCCATGGCACCCCGGGACTATGTGGCCTACCTGCGCGTAGTCCCTTCACCCAAGGATGAGTTCAACTGCGAGATACGCGCCTTCAGGAACAGCTCGGAGGAAATCGTGCCCCTGAAGAGCGATCACGTGCGCATGACCGGCGTGAAGGCGTCCATTCGCCTCACCAGGATCGACCAGGCGAAGACCAGGGTGGAGTATACCTATGCGTCCGACCCGGCGGGCAAGGTCCCCCTCTTTCTCGTGGGCAGGGTCTTTGCCCAGATCCCCTTCATGAGCATCAAAGGCATGCGGGACCTCATGGCCGGCACCGGCAGGTATCACGGGCCCGCTGGCGCGCTGGGGGAACCCTGACCCGTGCGTCTCCCCTTGAGCGCAACCGGTCAGGCACCAGGGGATTTCAGATCAGATCCCATTATTCCGATATTATTAAAATTAAATTTAATGTAATGGAGGAGCTGCCACATGAGATCATTCACGGGATACATCTCTGTCGAACAGATCGATGAGACCCTGCACTCCGTCGTGTACCGGGCACGCAGGGACGGGGAGTCCGGCACCGTGGTCATCAAGGCCCTCAAGGGGGACAACCCTGCACCGTCGGAGATCGCCAGGCTCAAGCACGAGTACGGGATCATCCGCAGCATCCCGTTCGACGGGATCGTGAATGTGCTCGACATCATCGAGCAGGAAAACACCGTGGCCATCGTCCTGGAGGATTTTCACGGGACCTCCCTCAGGGAATTCATCCGGGAGGGCTTCTCCCTGGAGCGCTTTCTGGAGATGGGGCTGCGCATCTCGCTCATCCTGGGCAACCTCCACCAGAACAACATCACCCACCGGGACATCAAGCCCGGCAACATCCTCATCAACCCTGCCGAGGGCATGGTCAAGATCACCGACTTCGGCATCGCCGCCGAGGTCTCCCGGGTGAACGAGGAGATCTACAACCCCACCGTCATAGAGGGCACGCTCGCCTACATATCCCCGGAGCAGACCGGCAGGATCAACTGCCCGGTGGACTACCGCTCCGACCTCTACTCCCTGGGGGTGACCTTCTACGAGATGCTCACCGGCAGCGTCCCCTTCATGGCGAAGGACCCCCTGGAGATCATCCACGCCCACATCGCCAAGGCACCTGTCCCTCCCCGGGACCTCAAGGCGGACATCCCGCAGGTACTCTCGGACATCGTCATGAAGCTCCTGGCAAAGGCGCCCGAGGAGCGCTACCAGAACAGCTTCGGGCTCATGCACGACCTGAAGGACTGCCTCGACCAGCTGAAGACCTCCGGCAGCGTGCTGCCCTTCGAGCTGGGCCGCAAGGACATGTCGCTGAAGTTCAACATCCCCCAGGTGGTGGTGGGCAGGGACGAGGACCTCGCCCTCCTGCACACAGCCTTCGACCGGGTGAGCGCAGGGGCCGTGGAGCTCATGCTCGTCACCGGCGAGCCCGGCATCGGCAAGTCCGCCCTGGTGGGGGAGGTGCGCAAGCCCATCGTTGCCAGAAAGGGGTACTTCATCACCGGCAAGTACGACCAGCTCAGGAGGTACGTGCCCTACAGCGCCATCATCCAGGCCTTCCAGGGGCTCGCCCGGCAGCTCCTCACCGAGAGCACCGAGCGCATCGTCGAGTGGAAGGCGAAGCTCCTCGAGGCCTTCGGCCCCAACGGCAGGATCATCACGGACGCCATCCCCGAGGTCGAGCTCATCGTGGGCAGTCAGCCGGACATCCCCGAGCTGGGCATCGAGGAGACCCAGAACCGCTTCACCTTCGTGTTCAAGAACTTCGTAAAGGTGTTCGCAAACGCCTCGCACCCCCTGGTCCTGTTCCTGGATGACCTCCAGTGGGCGGATTCCGCCAGCCTGAGCCTCATCCAGGCCATGAGCACGGACCGGAGCCTGTCCCACTTCCTCCTCATCGGCGCGTACCGGGACAACGAGGTGGGCGCACACCACCCCTTCCTGCTCACCCTCGAGGAGATCATCAGGAAGAACGTCACCGTCAGCAACCTGAAGCTCTCCCCCTTGAGCGCCATGAACGTGAACCGCATCATCGCCAACTTTCTCAGGTGCGGACCGGACGTATCCTCATCCCTTTCTGCAGTGGTGCACGAGAAGACCCTGGGGAATCCGTTCTTCGTCATCCAGTTCCTCAAGACCCTCTACGAGGAAAAACACCTCGTATTCGATGCGCTCCACGGCTGGCAGTGGGATGCGGACGTCATCGAGGAGATGCAGGTGACGGACAACGTGGTGGTGCTCATGGCGGACAAGATCTCCCGGCTGCCCGCTGCCCCCCGGGACCTCATCGAGGTGTGCGCCTGCATCGGCAACCGCTTCGATGTCGAGACCCTGGCCGACACCCTGGAGCGCTCCAGCGAAGACGTCCTGGAGTCCATGGACGAGCTCATCAAGCAGGGGCTGATCAGCTATTCGAAAGACCTCTACCGGTTCCACCACGACCGGATCCAGGAAGCGGCCTACTCCCTCCTCGATCAGGAGGAGCGGGAGCGGATCCACTACCGGATCGGGAACCTGGGCCTGAAAAAGACCCCGCCCGAAGAGCTCTTCAACTATATCTTCTACATCACGGACCAGCTGAACAAGGGGCGCCGCCACATGGTCACCCGCGAGGAGCGGACCCGCCTGGCCGATCTCAACCTTAAGGCGGGAATACGTGCAAAGGACTCCACGGCCTACGGGCCTGCCGTGAGCTACCTGGCTTCCGGCATGGAGCTCCTCGCCGAGGATTCCTGGCGCACCGACTACGCGATCACCTACGGCCTGTTCACAGAGCAGATGGAGTGCCAGTACCTCAACCGGAATTTCGAGGAGGCGGAGCGGCTCTTCAAGATCATCGTATCAAATGCAGCCACCAAACGGGACAAGGCAAAGGCGTACACCACCATGGTGGTCCTGTACACCAACCTGCGCTCCGCGCGGGAGGCCATCGAGCTCGGTTTGAGGGGCCTGAAGCTCTTCGGGTTCCACACCTCCATCGACGTCGGCCAGGGCCCGGTGCTGGTGGACCTCGTCAGGGCCAAGCTGGCCCTGCGGAAGATCCCCCTGGAAAAGATCCCCGACCTCCCGCGCATGGAGGACGAGGACATGCTCGCCTTCCACGAGCTCATGCTGAGCGTGGGCACCCCTGCCTACTACGTCAACCCGAACCTCTTCGCCGTACTGACCCTCAAGGGCGTCAACGACGCCCTGACCTACGGGCTCCTGCCCCACTCGGCAGCGGCCTTCCTGACGCTGGCCTCCATCATCCAGTCCGGCCTGGGGGACTACGAGCTGGGATACCGGCTGGGAGAGACGGCGCTCAAGCTCAACGACCGGCTCGACAACAGGAAGTCCGCCGGCCTGGTGCACCACATCTTCGCCTTCTTCATACAGCACTGGACGAAGCCCATCAGGCTCGACCTGGACATCTACCCCAAGGCATACGAGCTCGCACTGAACGCCGGGAACTTCATCATCGCGGGCCACAGCATCACCGCAACGGCCGAGACGCGCATACGGCTGAACCACAGCCTCGACGACATCCTGGCCGACCTCAGGAAGTACCGGGAATTCATGAACGTGCTGAAGGACCCCCTCATCACCAGCCAGTACCAGTCGGCCATCAACTTCGTCCTTGCCCTGAAGGGGCAGACCCCGGGACGGTGCTCCCTGTCTGCCGAGGGGTTCGACATGGAAGAGTTCTCCGAGCGCCTCAAGAACGAGGGAAACTTCTTCGGCATGTGCTTCGCGTTCTTCCCCAAGATCTTCCTGCGCGTCCTGTACGGGAGGAGCGAAGAGGCGCTCCCCATGGCCGAGGAGCTGGACCGCTACATCCACATACCCATGGGCTCCCTCCTCGTCCCGGAGCACTACGTGCTGTACTCACTCATCCTCGCCGACCTGCTGGGGAAGGCCGGCGTGCGTGAAGGGTTGCGCTACAGGGCCCTCATCCGCCGCAACCAGCGCAAGATGAAGCGGTGGGCGGAGTACTGCCCCGAGAACTTCCTCAACAAGTATCTGCTCGTCGAGGGGGCGGTCATGGCAGCCACGGGCCGTTTCCGGGAGGCCGTGGACCTGTTCCACCAGTCCATCGAAAACGCAAAAAAGAGCGGGCACCTCCTGGACGAGGCCATGGCGTATGAACGCCTGGCAGCGCTGTATCTCTCGGGCAACTGCCGCTACGAGGGCAGGACCTTCCTGAAGCTGGCCCATCAGACCTACACCCGGTGGGGCGCCACGGCCAAGGTCAAGGACCTGGAGGAGAACCATCCCTTCCTCACGGACCCCGAGCACCTGCACAGCATCCCGGACTTCACCGCCACGGGCGCAGGCGCCACCTCCAACCAGCTGGATCTCGCCACGGTCATGCAGGTCTCCCAGGCCATATCCGGAGAGATCGTGCTCGAGAGGCTCCTGGGCAAGATCATGAAGCTGGCCATCGTCAATGCCGGCGCACAGAAGGGCTTCTTCATCCTCGACAGCGACGGGCGCCTCACCATCGAGGCGGCAGGAGAGGAAGGAAGAGAGGAGGTGAAGGTCATGCAGTCGGTCCCCATCGAGGGCTGCCGGGACCTGTCCAATGCCATCGTGCACTATGTCTATCGCAGCGGCGAGACCGTGCTCCTGGGCAATGCATCCCGGTCGGGCCCGTACCAGAGCGACCCCTACGTGATGCGCAACCGCTGCAAGTCCATCCTCGCCACCCCGGTCATGAGCAAGGGCAAGGCCTTCGGCATCCTGTACATGGAGAACAACCTGGCCACCAACGCCTTCACCCCAGAGCGCCTTGAGCTCCTGCGCATCATCTCCACCCAGGCAGCCATCTCCCTGGAGAATGCCAGGCTCTTCGAGCTCGCCACCAACGACGGCCTTACGAAGCTCTTCGTCCACCGCTACTTCCAGCTCCTCCTCGATCAGGAGATCGAGCGGTCGCTGCGCTCGGGAAAGCCCTTCTCCCTGGTCATGATGGACATCGACGACTTCAAGAGCTTCAACGACACCTACGGCCACCAGCTGGGCGACGAGGTGCTCAGGCGCGTGGCTCGCGCCGTCAAGGCACAGGTCCGTTCCGTGGACATCGCTGCCCGCTACGGGGGCGAGGAGTTCGTCCTCATCCTTCCCGAGACCGATACCCCAGGCGCTCTCGCGGCTTCGGAAAAGGTCAGGAAAGCGGTGGAGGAGCTCAGCATCCCCTTCTGCGACGAGGCACTCGGGGTGACCATCAGCCTGGGCCTGGCCACCTTCCCTGTCCACGCGGGCGACAAGGACGCCCTCATCCGATCAGCGGACAACGGACTCTATGCGGCAAAGCGCTCGGGGAAGAACCGCACCTGCGTGGAGGAGAGGTCCGGCCTTCAGCGCAGGGAAGAGCCGGCCATGCCGGATGCGGCGCAGGAGCTTTAAGGTTTTCCTCATCCCGCTCGGGAGGGTACAGCAGGAGACTCAAGACCGGTGCGGGCGGTCCCGCCCGCACCGGTTATCCATTACATCCTGTCCACGATGGCCCGGCCGAACTCGGAGCACTTGAGCAGGGTGGCGCCCTCCATCTGGCGTTCCAGATCGTAGGTCACCTGTTTGTCTGAGATGGCTTTCGCGATGCCTTTGCGGATGAGGCTCGACGCCTCCTTCCAGCCCAGGTAGTCGAACATCATGGCCCCCGAGAGGATGAGAGAGCCCGGGTTGATCTTGTCCAGGCCCGCGTACTTTGGTGCCGTGCCGTGGGTCGCCTCGAACACGGCGAAGGGGATGCCGATGTTGGCGCCAGGCGCCATGCCCAGGCCGCCCACCTGGGCCGCCAGGGCATCCGAGATGAAGTCGCCGATGAGGTTGGGCACCGCGAGCACGCTGTACTCGGAAGGCCGCAGGAGCACCTGCTGGAACATGGAGTCCGCGATCCGGTCGTTCACGAGGATCTTTCCCTCGGGCACCTTTCCCCCGTAGACCTTGCTCACCTCGTCCTCGGTGACGGCCTTGTCCCCGAACGCGTCCCTGATGAGCCCGTAGCCCCAGTCCCTGAAGGCGCCCTCGGTGTACTTCATGATGTTGCCCTTGTGCACCAGGGTGACCACCTTCTTGTCGTTCGCCAGCGCATACTCGAAGGCCATCTTCACCAGGCGCCTCGTGCCGGTGATGGAGATGGGCTTGATCCCGATGCCCGAATCCTGACGGATATTGGTTTTCAGGTCGTGATTGAGGAAGTCGATGACCTTACGCACCTCGGGGCTGCCTTCGGGCCACTCGATGCCCGCATAGACGTCCTCGGTGTTCTCGCGGAACACGGTGATGTCCACGAGCTCGGGGCGCTTCACCGGTGCGGGCGTGCCGTCGTAGTACTTCACCGGCCTCACGCAGGCGAACAGGTCGAGGATCTGCCGCAGGGTCACGTTGAGCGACCGGATGCCGCCGCCCACGGGCGTGGTGAGCGGGCCCTTGATGCCCACGATGTACTCCCGGAAGGACTGCAGCGTCTCCTCGGGAAGCCAGGACCCGGTGAGGTCGAAGGCTTTCTGGCCTGCCAGGACCTCTTTCCACACGATCCTTCTCTTGCCGCCGTAGGCCTTCTCCACCGCGGAGTCGAACACGTACACGGATGCCTTCCAGATGTCCGGCCCTGTGCCGTCGCCTTCTATGTAGGGGATGACCGGGTCATCCGGTACGTTCAGCCTGCCTTCGGTAAAGGTGATTCTGGTGCCCTTCTCCATCGCTTCTCCTCACAGTGAATTATTAACCGGCTATCCGGGTGGACCGGTGGAGCTCCTCCCACAGGAGGTGCTGGTACTTCTGCAGGTCACGCGTGCTCATCTGCAAGCCACGGGACTCGTACACGCTCTGGATGGCCTTGACCACGTCCTCGAAGCGGATGTCCAGGCCAAGGACCCCGACCATCTCGTCACGCTCGTCCACGATGGGAGAGCTCACGGTGATGATGAGGGCCTGGGTGATGCGGGACGTGGTGACGCCGCTCACGTAGAGCTTGCCCTCTTCGACGGTCTTGGTGAACCACTCCCTGTCCGAGCAATCCTCGTGCTCCTTCATCTTGTGCTTGAATTGCCCGCGGTACTCGGGCTGGGTGATGTTGTGGGTGATCTTGATGCCGTTCATGTCCGTGACATAGGCGAACTGGATGAAAGGGAACTCCTTGAGGAACTCCATGATCACGGGCTCCTGGCGCTCCGGGTCCATGGAGCGCACGTCCTCGCTCTCCATGAGCTCGGCGATGAGCTGGCCCACGTACTCCCTGGCCTCGTACTTGATGAGGTCGAAGCCCGACAGGAAGAGCTGCGGGATGAAGCGCTTGGCGAGCTTCTCGAGCTCCTCGTCGGACATGGAGGTGATGCGTCCGTCCTCGTACTCCTTCACGATGTGGTTGTAGATGCGGGAGATGCCGGGGTGGCGCTTGTCGATGTCGTCCGGGGGCTCGAGCTTATAGTGCCGGTTGATCCAGTGGGCGATGCCCGCCTTGCCCGACTTGTCGGTGATGGCGATCTCGATAGGACGGTTGAGCAGCGCCTTCGTGTCGAAGATGTTGTAGATCTCCTCGTTCTTCACGAGCCCGTCGGCGTGGATGCCCGCCCGGGTGACGTTGAAGTTCTCGCCCACGAACGGGTAGTTGGGCGGGATGGTGTAGTTGAGCTCCGCGTTGACGTACTCGGCCATCTCTGTGATTGCCCGGGTGTTTATCGTCCCGTCGTGGCCCCTGAGCTGGAGATACTCGAAGACCATGGCTTCAAGGGGTGTGTTGCCCGTGCGCTCGCCGAAGCCGAAGATGGCGCAGTTCACGGCGGAGCAGCCGTAGAGCCAGGCCGTGGTGGCGTTACTGAGACCCTTGTGGAAGTCGTTGTGGCCGTGCCACTCCAGCAGGTGCGAAGGCACCCCTGCGTCGTCGATGAAGGCCCGCACGAGCTTGTCCACTGCCCGGGGGAGCGCGGCGCCCGGGAAGGCGACCCCGAAGCCCATGGTGTCGCAGAGCCTGAGCTTGATGTCGATGCCGCTCTCTTCCTTAAGCTTCATGAGCTCCCGGGCAAAGGGAACGCAGAAGCCGTAGATGTCGGCCCGCGTGATGTCCTCGAGATGGCACCGGGGGATGATCCCCAAGGAGAGCGCCTCCTTGACCACGCCCAGGAACTCGTCCATGACCTTGCGCCGGTTCGAGTTCAGCTTCAGGAAGATGTGGTAGTCGGAGATGGAGGTGAGCATGCCCGTTTCCTTGATGCCCATCTCCTTGACGAGCTTGAGGTCTTCCTTGCTGGCCCTGATCCACGAGGTGATCTTCGGGAACTCGTAGCCCTTGGCCATGCACTCCTCCACGGCGAGCCTGTCCTTGCGGGAGTAGAGGAAAAACTCGGAAACCCTGATGAGGCCCTTCTTCCCCCCGATGATGTGGAGGAAGTCGAAGAGGCGGGAGATCTGCTCCACGCTGAAGGGCGTCATGGACTGCTGCCCGTCGCGGAAGGTGGTGTCCGTGATGAAGATGTCTGCGGGAGGCTGGATGGGGATGATGCGCAGGTCGAAGTCGATCTTGGGCACCTCGTGATACGGGAAGATGGACCGGTAGTAGTTGCCCTCCTCCACGTCCTGTATGCCCGTGTGGAAATTCTTGCCGGGGGTGTAATAAAACAGCTGCTTACCCTCGTCCCAACGTGCCATTGCTACTTCCTCCTCGGTGAATATGCATCCTTGGGGATCTTGTCCGGGTCAGGCGCCCCGGCCTCCCTTCTGGCTGCAATGATCTCGTCGTTGCTTATGTCGCGCGGGATCTTGAGGTCCTGCCCCGCGTACACGACCTTCGGGTCCTTGATCTGGTCGCGGTTTGCCTTGTAGATGAGCGGCCACATGAACGAGTCGTTGTAGATCTCGTGCCGCGCGGCGATGCTGGGCAGGGTCTCGTTGCGCTTCACCACGTAGATGGTGGGGTAGACCTCTGTGGGGTCGACCTGGGTATGTTTCTTGATCTCGTCGCGCTTGACCGCCACATCCTGGCTCAGCTCCTCGATCCGTTTCTGCTTCGCCTGGATCGTGGCCTCCTGGACCCTGGCTATACCCTCGTCGAACTGCTTCTCCAAGACGGTGAGCACCTTGAGGTCGCCGTCCATGTAGGCGTTCTGCATCTTCAGGTAGGTGAGCAGGGCGTCGAACGATCCCTTCCTGTCGTATTCGAACGCAGAGATGTCGACGATCTTCTTCAGCTCGGAGAGCGAGCGCTGCATGATCTCCCGGCTCTCCCTGTCCACCTGGAGCAGGTGCTTGCCTGCCTGGACAAAGGCCTGGCGCGCCGCCTCCATGTCGCCCTTGTCCTGGGCCTGGAGGCCTTTCTGGAGGTTGTCCACCCCCAGCTTCAAGGCGTCTTTCTGCGAGAAGGCGCCTTCGAGTCCGCCCTTAATGTCGGGGGCGGGCTGCTTTTTCGCACAACCGAGCGACAAGGCCAGCAGGAGCACGCACAGGATGCTTGTCGTCTTCATCAGTCCTCCTTCCCGAAGCTCAACCCCAGCTCGGCGAGCTGGGCTTCGCTCACTTCCGAGGGCGCCTCGGTCATGACGCAGAAGGCCTTCTGGGTCTTGGGGAAGGCGATGACGTCCCGGATGCTCGTTGCCCCGGTGAGGATCATGACGAGCCGGTCGAGCCCGAAGGCGATCCCGCCGTGGGGGGGAGCGCCGTAGGAGAGCGCGTCCAGGAGGAACCCGAACTTCACCCTTGCCTCCTCGTCGCTGATGCCGATGGCCTTGAAGACCCTGTTCTGGACGTCCCGGTCGTGGATACGGATGGAGCCGCCGCCCACCTCGGAGCCGTTGATGACCATGTCGTACGCCTGGGACTTGACCTTGCGGGGCTCGGTCTCCAGGAGGTCGAGATCCTCGGGCCTGGGCGCCGTGAACGGGTGGTGCACCGAGACGAGCCGCTGGTCTTCCTTGCTCCACTCGAACAGGGGGAAGTCCGTGACCCACAGGCCTGCGAACGTGTGCGGATCGATGAGCCCCAGCATGTTCCCCACATGGAGCCTCAGCGCCCCTAAGGAGGCATTGGCCACGTCCCTGGGCGCCGCGATGATGAGCGCCAGGTCCCCGGGCTCCATCTCGAGCCGGTATCCCAAGGCATCGAACTGCTCGGGCAGGAGGAACTTCGAAAGCGAGGACTTCCAGCCGTCGGCCTCGAGCCTGGCCGAGAGCACGCCCTTGGCGCCGAAATCCGCCACCACCCCATTGAAGGAGTCGAGGTCCTTGCGGCTGATGCTCTGGGGCCCCTTGACCGCGAAGGCCTTCACTACGCCCCCTTCGGCGATGGTGTCGGAGAAGACCCGGAAGGACGAGCCCGCCACGATGTCGGTGATGTCTTTGAGCTTCATCCCGAACCGGGTGTCGGGCCGGTCGTTGCCGTACTCCTCCATGGCCTGCTCGTAGCTCATCCTGGGGAGTGGGCCGAGGTCCACCCCGATGGTGTCCTGGAAGAGCTGGACGATCATGCCCTCGGTGACTTCGAGGATGTCGTCCAGGGTGATGAAGGACATCTCCATGTCGATCTGGGTGAACTCAGGCTGGCGGTCGGCCCTCAGGTCCTCGTCCCGGAAGCACTTGACGATCTGGTAGTAGCGGTCGAACCCGGCCACCATGAGGAGCTGCTTGAAGAGTTGGGGCGACTGGGGAAGCGCGTAGCACTTGCCCGGGAACACCCGGCTGGGGACCAGGTAGTCGCGTGCGCCTTCCGGCGTGCTCTTCGTGAGCACCGGGGTCTCCACGTCCACGAAGCCGTGGCTGTCGAGGTAGGCGCGGACGCTCCGGGTGGCCTTGTGCCTGAGCAGGATGTTGTACTGGAGCGAGGGCCGCCTCAGGTCGAGGAAGCGGTATTTGAGCCGCAGCGTGTCGGTCACGTCGACCCCGTCTTCCACCATGAAGGGCGGGACCTTGGCCTCGTTGAGGACCACGACCTTGTCCACATGGACCTCCACGTCGCCGGTGGCCATGGCGGCGTTGCGCATCTCGACAGGCCTGAGCTCGAGCGTGCCCTCCACGGCGACGACGTACTCGGGCCTCAGGGTGTGAGCCACGGCGTGAGCCTGGGGATGCTCCTCGGGGTTGACCACGGCCTGGGCTATGCCCGTGCGGTCCCTGACATCGATGAATATCAGCCCGCCCAGGTCCCGTCTCTTCTGGACCCAGCCCGTAAGGCGCACCCTGCTCCCCTGGGGCGCATGGTGGACCTCGCCTGCGTAATGCGTCCTCTTCATTGATCCCATCGTGTCTTTCACGCTCGTTCTCCTTCGCCTGACAGCATTGAGAGCACCACGGCCAGGGCGTCCGCCCGGGGGACTTTCTTCTGGGAGGAGCTGGCGAGGTCTTTGACGGTCACCATGGCCTCCCTCACCTCGTCCCCGCCGATGATGGCGCACACCTGATAGCCGGACTTGCCTGCCTTGCGCATCTGCGCCTTGAAGCTCCTGTCGAAGGCCCCTTCCGCGGGGATCCCGCCTTCGCGCAGGCTCGCGAGCAGCTCCACGGCGGAGCGCTTCACTTCTTCGTCCCCCTGGGCAACCACGAAGCAGCCGGTGCCCGGGGCCGGCATCTCTTCGAGCAGCATGACCAGCCGCTCCATGCCGAAGGCAAAGCCAATGCCCGGGGCATCGGGCCCGCCCAGCATCTTCACGAGGTTGTCGTACCTGCCACCTCCGGCAATGGCGTTCTGGGAGCCCAGGCCTTCCGCCGTGATCTCGAAGGTGGTCCTGGTGTAGTAGTCGAGCCCCCTCACCAGCAGGGGGTTCTTCCTGAACGGCACCCTGAAGGTCGTCAGCAGTGCCTGCACCTGCTCGTAGTGGTCCCGGCAGGCTTCGCAGAGGTAGTCTTCGATGACCGGGGCCCCGGCGACGGCCTCCCTGCAGGCAGGGACCTTGCAATCGAGCACCCGCAAGGGGTTGCGGTGCATCCTGCGGGCGCAGTCCTCGCAGAGGCTGCCCTCCCTGCTTGCCAGGAACCCTTCGAGGGCCTTCTTGAATGCCGCCCGGCACTCCTCGTGCCCGAGCGAGTTCACCTCCATGGAGACGCCCTTCAGGCCCAGCGACGTGGCGAGGTCGTAGGCGAGCTTCAGGGTCTCGGCGTCGGAGAAGGGCGACACCTCGCCCAGGCGCTCGGCATTGATCTGGTGAAACTGGCGGTACCTGCCTTTCTGGGGCCGCTCGTAGCGGAACATGGGCCCGATGGAGTAGACCTTCCGGACAGGCTCCTCCCCCAGGAGGCCGTGCTCGATGACCGCCCGGAGCACACTGGCCGTGGCCTCGGGCCTGAGCGTGACCGAATCGCCGCCCTTGTCGGTGAAGGTGTACATCTGCTTCTCCACCACGTCGGTCTCGCCGCCGATGCCCCGCAGGAACAGCTCGGTCCTCTCCATGATCGGGGACCTCAGCTCTTCGAACCCGTAGAGCCTGAATATCCTTCGGGCGGTCTCTTCGACGAACCTCCACTTCCCGACGTCTCTGGGGAGGATGTCGTTCATCCCACGTATCGCTTTTATCTCCACCTCAATGCCTCCGGAAAATCGGACTTTTGTATCGCACTCTGCCCTGCCCTGTCAATCGGTCACCTTGCGGGGTCGTTGTCCCCTCCGCCCCGTCATCCCCGTGGAAGCAGAGGATCCCGGTGCGAAGGGAAAAGCCCCGTACCCTTCGCTTCCGCGGGGACAACAGCAGAGGGAACGAGAAAATATGCCTACAGTCCCCTTTGCCACTCGGGACGGAGCATCCTCGATTTGTCGTCTTTGAGCACCGTGTCGATGAGCTCGAGGAACCTTTCCTTGTCCTTCGGGAGATTGCCCCGGATGGGGAGGTAGTTCGAGGCGTGCTCGGAGCCGAACTTGGCGTCCGTCACCTCGAGGTCCTCGATGAACCACCTGAGCTCCTGGAGCGACTGCATCTTGTTCAGCAGCTTGAAGTTGCCGCCCATGAGCTTCTTCTCGTAGAGCTCCTCGTAGGGGCCGAGCATCAGCGTCAGCGTCGCGAGGAACTGGGGGTCGATGGCATTGGCCACCTTTGCGGAGTCTTTCGCGTGGGCGTAGCTCCCCTCCACCCCCCCGAGACCCAGGATGATGAAGGTGGACATGCGCAGGCCGGCCTCGATGGCCTTCCTGCTGCCCTCGATGATCTGGGCGGCGGTAGCCCCCTTGTGGACCTTCTTCAGCAGCTCGTCGTTGCCCGTCTCGATGCCCAGATAGAGGATGTCGAGCTTGTGCTCTTTCAGCGCCCTGAGCTCCTCGATGCTCTTTTCCATGAGGTTCGTGGGCCCGGCATAGGCGCTCACCCGCTCGAGCCTGGGGAACCGCTCGACAATGAGCTTGAGCACCTTGATGAGATAGTCGGTGTCCAGGCACAAGGGGTCGCCGTCGGCCAGGAAGACCTTGCGGGTGTCGGGCATGGCCCAGGACATCTCGACGATGTCCCTCTCCAGATCCTCCCAGGGCCGCGCCTTGAACCGTTTCCCTTTGTACATGCCGCAGAACAGGCATTTGTTCCACGAGCACCCGAGCGTGACCTGAAATATGAGCGACCTGCCCTCGGACGGCGGTCTGTACAGCGGCATATCGTATTCCATGCGCCCTCCTCGTTTGTGCGTGCTGTGATATCTTTAGAGCCTGGCCGCCGGTTCTTCAACCCGGCTTGAGCCCGCCTCGCATCCGGGCCGCCAGGCTCCCTCTCTGCAGCGTGTCGGCTCGGTGCGTGTCCCGGGTTACGGCGATCCTCTGCCGAAAGGAAGCGGCCTGTGCGGGCCCCTTGAGTAAGGTGAAGCGTGACGATGGTATCGAGCACATCCCTACGCGCTGCATGATCGCGTACCGTATCTAAACCATATCAGACAGAAAAATTCAATCCATATCGGATGCGCCCGGGGATCACCCCGTGAGGGGCTTGTAGGGCTTGATGTCCAGGATGGGCGTGCCGTCCACGAGGTCGATGTTCTCCACGTGGAGCCAGGGCGGCTCCACGCCCGTCAGCCTCAGGACCGACATCCCGATGGGGTTGGGTCTCATGGGCGAGCACAGGCTGAACACCCCCTTGACCCGGCCGGACGGCCCTTTCTGCTTGAGGTCGAACCCCTTCGAGAGGTGGAAATGGAAGAGCACCACGATGTGCTCGTGCTCGGAAAGGGAATCGAGACCTTCGAGATAGGGCTCGAAGATCTCGATGGTGCCCTTGACGTTTGAGATGGAATAAAAACGCGGGGCGCTTGCGGGCTCCTTGAGCTCGCAGTGCATCACCCCGATGGGGGTGTAGCGTATGTCCATGATCACTCCCGCGAACACGCTCCGGGTACGGCGGGTCAGGAACCTTCGCCCTCCCTGTTGATGAGATACTTGGCCACCACCGCCTTCACCGGGTAGTCCGGGGTCTTGCCCTCCTCAACCTGCTTCAGCACCGCCAGGTCTGAGCTCCAGAGCTCGGCGCCGGGTCCGACGAAGCACAGGGTGCCGGGCTCTGGGGTCGTCCCCACGGTCTGCGTCTTAAGATTGTAATAATAACAGGTATCAGCGATGGCGGTCTCATGCCCGCGCATGACCGGAGGGATGTCGGAAGGGGTGAACCACAGCTTGACCTCCCGCTCCGCGTCCGCCTGGTTCGCCGAGGCGTGGATGAGGTTGTCCACCCGGTCGCCGATGTACGCGCCCGTCTCGTCCTTCAGGGGAACGACCGTCCCCAGGGCGCGGATGCATCCCGGCCTCTGGACGCGGGCATCGTGGGGATTGGTGGGCCCGCAGATTTCCCGGATCTTCTTGATGGCATTCTCCCCCTGGTAGACGATGGCGATGACCCTGCGCTTCTCGGGGTTGTCGGGATAGTGGAGATAGCCCCGGATATAGTCCAGGAGCGACGGATAGAAGAATTTTCCGTAGTGCTCCGCATAATGCTCTTCCGCCAGCTCCAGGTTCACGGAAACGACCTTGAGCCCTGCAAACCTCAATCCTGTGTGAAATTCCGAAAACTGAGAGAGAATGTACCCGGTCAGGGAGTTCTTGAGCGCATCGGGCTTGATGAGCACCAGCGACCTCTCGATGTTCTCTGCTGTCATGAAATCCTCCTTACCCGTATGATTATGGTGCGTAGACGCGTGAGTCGATTCTCCTGCCTGCTGCTCGAAGGACCGGGCTCGCATTTTTCTCTAGTATAATCTCCCCGGTTGGGCAACAGGATATTTGCCGGCCCGCCCCATGCCGAAACAGGGCATGAATCATTAAGGGCCGGACATGTCTTGAGATCCTCCATGCGCAGATTATTCATGAGAGGTATCTGGAATCCTGTTTGGTAATAAAAGAGGTATATTCATGGAGTTCACAACAGAGAAGCCCGGGCGCGTCGTGGGGAAGTCGCTCCTTTCGCCCGTTGCCGCCGTAGTGCTTCTCGTCCTGGTCATGCCCCTGTTTGCCCGGCAGGCGCAAGGGGGCCAGGTATACATTGCCCGGCTCGAGACGGTGAACGGAAGCATCGCCGGCAACGCAGCCACGGGTACGGCCAGGATCAGGATGGCGGAAGGCAGGCTGCAGATCACGGTGAACGCCCGGGGCCTGCCTCCGGACACGATGATCATTTCCCACATCCATGGCCTGCCTGAGGGCCAGAAGGCCCACTGCGCCGCCGCAAGCGCGGATACGAACAGAGACGGCTTCATCGACGCCATCGAGTACGGGCTCGTGACGGGCCCTGCCCTGGTGCCGCTGAACGACCATCCTGCAGGGCTCAAGCTCGGGAGCACCCGGTATCCCAGGTCCGACGGTCAGGGCAGGATCACCTACAGAAAAACGGTCAGGATCACGGAGCTCATGAAGAACCTGAAGGATGAGACCGGAATGACCATGGTGAACCTCGACAGCATGGTCATCGACCTCCACGGGGTCGGCATGAAGACCCCGCTCCCCGATACCGTCCAGTCGGAGCTGGACCTCCCCGCCTGCCAGACCATCCCCGTTGCCTGCGGAGAGATCGGGAAGACTCCGTAAGGGGTCCCCTTCCCATGGTCGGAGCAGCCCCGTTGAGGGATGCGTGGAGCTGCCAGAGAGGTGCGCAATGGCATCGGGCTTTGGAAGAGACCTGACCGGCCTGACGGACAGGGAGGCAGCCGGACGGCTTGCCAAGGCGGGTCCGAACCGCATCAGACCTCCCAGGAAGGTGAGCTTTTTCAGGATAGCCCGGGAAGAGGTCATGGAGCCCATGATCCTGCTCCTGCTGGCGGTGGGGTTTTTCTACTCGCTCTGGGGCAGGCTCGAAGACGCGGTCACCATCTTCATCATCATCCTCCTCCTGGTCTTCGTCGAGGTGTGGAACGAGTACCGCGCAAAGAAGGCCATAGCCTCACTGTCACGGGTGGCGGCACCGAAGGCTTCCGTCTGGAGGAACAGCTCCCGCAGGGAGGTCCCCACCGAGGACGTGGTCCCGGGCGACGTCCTCCTGCTGAGCCCGGGCACCAGGGTCGCGGCCGACGCCCGGCTCGTCATCGCCTACAGCGTCGCTGTCGACGAATCCGCCCTCACGGGAGAATCCTTCCCTGTGGAAAAGAAGGCCGGGGAGGAGCTTTTTGCAGGCACGGTCATCGTTTCCGGAGAGGGGGAGGCCGAGGTGTTCGCCACAGGCATGAACACCAGGATGGGCAGGCTCTCCCGGTTGGCCGGCGAGATCAGGGAGCCCAAGACCCCGCTGCAGAAGACCATGAAGTCCCTGGCCTTCGCCCTGGTGTGGGTCGCCCTGTTTTTCAGCATCGCCATCCCCCTGCTGGGCTACCTCAGGGGTCTGCCCGTGAGAACCGCCATCCTGACCGGGCTCGCCCTGTCCTTTGCCGTGATCCCCGAGGAGCTGCCCATCATCATCACCATGGTGCTGGGGCTGGGTGCCTACCAGCTCTCCAGGGACAACTTCCTCGTGAAGACCCTGCGGGCAGCGGAGGCTTTGGGCGGGGCAACCGTCATCCTCACGGACAAGACCGGCACCATCACGGAGAACCGGATGACCGTGGCGTCGGTCCATCCTCCCGGCCATGACCGGGAGGTCATGCACGCCGCGGTGGAGGCCATGGCCGCCATCTCCCGTTCCCCCACGGATACCGCGATCCGTGATCACGCCGAGGCCCTGGATGTGAAGGCCAGCGGCATCATCCTCAGGGAGCAGAGCTTCAATCCGGTCAGAAAGACCGTTGCCCTGCTCAGGAGGATGCCCGAAGGGCCTGCGCTCTTCATGGCCGGGGCACCGGAGGCCGTCCTCAAAAAGGCGAAAGACCCCCGGCCGGATCTCGAGCAGGCCCTCGAGAAGGAAACCTCCCGGGGGCGACGGGTGATCGCGGTGGCGGTAAAGCCCGTTGCCCCCTCCGAAGAGAACCTCCCCTTCGACCAGATGGTACAAAGTGTGGAGGTGGTGGGGTTACTGGGCATCGAGGACCCTCCCCGCCCGGGCGTTAAAGAGACCGTAGCCAGGGCCGGCGAGGCAGGGGTGAGGACCATCATGGTCACCGGGGACCACCCCGGAACCGCTGTCTGCATTGCAGGGGCGGTGGGCATCCCCAACCGGGAGGTGCTCACCGGGGACGACCTGGGCAGGATGTCCGACGAGGAGATCAGGGCGGCGGTGAAGCGGTGCTCCGTCTTTGCGCGGACGACCCCGGAAGACAAGTACCGGCTGGTCCAGGCGCTGAAGCAGGACGGGGAGGTCGTGGCCGTGACGGGCGACGGCATCAACGACGCCCTTGCCCTGAAGGCGGCGGACATTGGGATATCCATGGGCATACGGGGGACCGACGTGGCGAAGGAGGCGGCAGACATCGTCATCGCCAACGACGACTACGTCACCCTTGCACACGGCATCTTCCAGGGCAGGAAGTTTTTCGAGAACCTGAAAAAGGCGCTGAGATACTACCTGTCGGTCAAGACCGCCCTCATCCTGGTTTTCCTGGCCCCGGTTCTCCTGGCGTGGCCGCTTCCCCTGGCGCCCATCCAGATCATCCTCCTGGAATTGTTCATGGACCTGGCCGCTTCGGCGGGGTTCGTGGGGGAGCCGGCCGAGCGTTCCATCTACGATCCGGACAGGGACAGGAAGCTGTTCGACCAAGGCATGCTCTCCGGCATCGCGGTCTCGGGCCTGAGCCTGTTCGCCGCGGTGTTCGGGTCCTACTCCCTTGCGCTCCAGCAGGGCATGGGGCTGATACAGGCCCAGACCTCCGCCTTTACCGCGTGGATTATCGGGCACATCTTCCTGGCGTTCGTGAGCAGGTCAGCGCACGAGCCGCTCCTGTCGCTGGGACCGTTCTCCAACCGGGTGATGGACGTGTGGGCCCTTGCGGCCTTTGCATTCCTCATCGCCGCCCTTGCCCTGCCGGACTTCGGCCTGCTCGTCAGGGTCTCCCCCCTGCCCCCGGGGCAGATCCTGGTCATCGTGCTCATCTGCGCCGTGGCCGTCTTCTGGCAGGAGGTCGTCAAGACCGTGCGGTACCGTTCCCGGGAGGCAGCCGTGCCCGCTACGAAGGCGAACCCGGGTTCGGGGCCTTCATGACGAGAAAAAATACGTTCTCCCGCATCAGAACCGCTTCATGAGGTAATCCCTCAGGGCAACGGCGTTGTTGCGCTCTTCGTTCTTCGAGGAATACACAAAGGTAACGGTCTCTTTGTCCTCGATCTGCTTCCACAGGAGGTCCACCGTCTCCGGGTGATCGTCGAGCTCCCGGAAGTATCTCCCCTCGAACTCGTCCCACTTGTCCGGCTCGGCGTGATACCAGGCGCGGAGCTCGCTGCTCGGGGCGACGTCCCTGAGCCAGAGACTGATCCGAGCCTTTTCCTTGCTGATGCCCCTCGGCCAGAGGCGGTCCACCAGGACCCTGAAGCCGTCCGCTTCCTCGGGCTCCTCGTACGCCCGCTTCAGGCGTACGGACAAGAAGCTCAAATCCTGTTTCTTCCCTGCCATGGCTAACCTCCCTTATTCACGAGAGTTCGGCGCTCTCCGGGCCGCCCTCCCTATTAGCATATTCCCCATCCCTGCAAAAGCAACCCGGCCGCTTTACCGTCTTCATGCCCTGCAAGCCCTGCGGCAGGTTCGAAACCCTGACCCCGGTCAAAACTTTTTTTCTTCCCAACTCCTAGGGGGTTCATTATTATTCCAGGAGAAATCCGTCATCCATCGGGAGGCGTCATGGCTCAAGCTCCGCATCATGTGGTCATCATAGGAGGAGGGTTCGGGGGGCTCACTGCAGCACGGTCGCTCAACGGGGCACCGGTCCGGGTAACCCTCGTGGACAAGCGCAACTTCCACCTCTTCCAGCCCCTGCTCTACCAGGTGGCCACCGGCCTTCTGTGCCCCTCCGAGATCACCTCCCCTCTGCGCCACATCCTCAAGGGCCAGGAGAACGCCCGGGTGATCCTGGGGGAGGTTGTCGACATCGACGCCAGCGGGAAGAAGGTCATCCTCGCCGACGGCGAGATAGGCTACGACACCCTCGTCCTTGCCTCCGGCATGGTGAACCACTACTACGGCCACGACGACTGGGAGAAGGTAGCCCCGGGGCTGAAGACCATCGAGGACACCGGGCGGATCCGCCAGCGGATCTTTTCCGCCTTCGAGATCGCCGAGCGCGAACCGGACCCTGAGAAACGCAGGGAGTGGCTCACCTTCGTGGTGATCGGCAGCGGCGCCACGGGCATAGAACTCTCGGGCATGGTCGGAGAGATCGCGCACAACACCCTTCGCGGCGAGTTCCGGTCCATCCGGCCGGAAGAGTCCCAGGTCCTGCTCCTGGACGGCGCCGACCGCATCCTCCCCTCCTATCCGCCCGGCCTTTCCAGGCTGGCCGAGCGGTCTCTCAACGACCTGGGCATCGAAACCCTCACCAACTCACGCGTTGTCCAGGTGAGCGAGCAGGGCGTCGTGGTGGAAAGGCCCGAGGGGAGGTCCCTCATACGGGCAAGGACCGTCATCTGGGCGTCAGGCGTCGCCGCATCGCCCCTGGGAGCCGTCCTGGCCCGCGGGACCGGCGCGGAAACTGACCGGACGGGCAGGGTCGTCACCTCCCCGGACCTGACCGTCCCGGGGCACCCGGAGATTTTCGTCATCGGCGATTTGGCCTGCTGTGCGGGAAAGGACGGAAAGCCCCTTCCCGGCCTCGCCCCCGTGGCCACCCAGCAGGGCCGCTACGTTGCCAGGACCATCCGGGCCCGCCTCGAAGGGAAGGCACGGTCGAAGCCTTTTCGCTATTTCGACAAGGGGACCATGGCCGTCATCGGCAGGGGTGCCGCAGTGGCGGACATCGGCAGGTGGCATTTCAGCGGCAGGGTCGCATGGCTCATGTGGCTCTTCATCCACCTCCTACTCCTCATCAAGTTCCAGAACCGGCTCATCGTCCTCATCAGGTGGGCCTTCCAGTACTTCACCTACAACAGGGGCGCCCGCAACCTCATGCTGCGGGGGACTCTGAAGCTCCCCATCTCCGAGCGGGAGGGCGCATCCGGCCCCGGATCATGAGGTGATCCAGGCGTTTCTCGAGCGTGGCAGGCTTCACTGGTCCAGAGACTCCGTCTCCACGGTGGTGAACGAGAAGATGAAATCCGATGGGAGGGCGTTGCCCTCGAGATCGCGCACCGCTTCCGTTACGGTCACCTCGTAGGTGGTGCTCGGTGCCAGGGGAAAGAGCGGCATGATCCTCAGGATGGTGCCCGTCGCGTTCAGGGTCATTGAGCCGGGTATGCTGACCCCCCGGGTGGTCAGGTCGATGGTGCCCTCGGTGAGCGTGTTCGGATCGATGGGCTCGCTGAAGAAGATGTCTATCGGCGCATCCCGTTCGACCCCCAGTGCCCCGTTCGACGGGTCCGTCGAATCGATGAAGAACACCTCTTCGGCCACGGCTCCTCCATCGGGAGTCCCGCTGTCGTCATCGTCGTCATCGTCCCAGCAGCCCGCGGGCATGCACAGGATAACAAGACACAGGATCTTCACGGCACTGGTCTTCTTACGGGGTGTGCGCATGGGGAACCTCCTATTTCAGACATGAATCTGTCATACAAGGATAATGCCTGCTACAGCCTGTTCAGGAAATCCTTCCAGGGCGAAGCGGCCATGGTTTCCGTCAGGGAGTGCCCATAGGTGCGTATGATCATGACCGCCCTTTCCACCTGTTTGGGATCATCGCACTCGATCAGGTCCATGATGTCGAAGCGGCCCATGACGGCATAGCTTTCCTTCCAGAACACCCCCGGGCATTCCTTCTTGATGTGCTCGGTCACCTGCTCGGCAAGCTTCTTGAATCCCTTCGGGTCCTTCAGCGCATCCGGGGAAAGCCGGCTCAGGATAACGTATGTCTGCATGCTCGACCTCCATCTTATTCACCCGATGCTCGCTCTCAAGGGTTTACGACCGCCCGGCTCCCTGCCGGTGAATTGCACGTCTTTAAGGTAAAAAGTATAGGGGCGCCACGGAGAATCAACCAACATCACCCCAGGCGAGGATCCCCGGATGCCTCGAACCGCGGGACCACCTTGACGAATATCCCCTGCCCGCTATCTTCTTGTTATGGGAGCATATTACTGATCCGGCAGACAGATCACTGAAAGCGGGATCCCGGCATGGAGCTGTATGCCGGTCACGGCAACAGGCGCCGGATCAATAAACCTGCTCCCGGGAGGTCCGATATGAAGCCAGTAGGTATGCTGATGTGGGAGCACCGGCTCATCGAGCGGGTTATCGGCCTGTTCCACGAGCAGGTTGCACGGATACGGGAAACGAGCAGGGCAGACATGGCCTTCATCGGCACTGCGGTGGATTTCATCCGGACCTATGCGGACCGCACCCACCACGGCAAGGAGGAGGACATCCTCTTCAGGAGGCTTCAAGGCCGGGACCTGCCCCCTCACCTCGGAAAGATCATGGAAGAGCTCATCAACGAGCACGTCTATGCCCGCGAGATCGTGGCAGGACTGGTCGATGCCGGGAACCGGTACGTGGGCGGTGAGGAGACTCTGCCCGAGATCGTGGACAGGCTCAATGCCCTGGCCCAGTTCTATCCGGTGCACATCGTGAAGGAGGACCGGGACTTCTTCCACCAGTCCATGGGATACTTGAGCGCTGCCGAGCAGCAGGACATGCTCCGGGAGTTCGAGGACTTCGACCGGAAGATGATCCATGAGAAATACCGGGACATCGTGGAGGGACTGACCGGGGAGCGCGTGCCCTGGTCCCCGCCCGGCATGGTCCGGTGAGCCGGGTTCCCCTCACTCCCCGATGATCTTCACCAGGACGCGCTTGCGCCTCCTGCCGTCGAATTCGCCGTAGAAGATCTGCTCCCAGGGACCGAAGTCGAGCGCGCCCTTCGTGACCGCGACCACCACCTCCCGGCCCATGATCTGCCGCTTCATGTGCCCGTCCGCGTTGTCTTCCCCCACGTTGTGGCGGTACCCGGAAACCGGCTCGTGGGGCGCAAGCTGTTCGAGCCATTTGGCAAAGTCCTGATGGAGTCCGCTCTCGTCGTCGTTGATGAACACGCTGGCAGTGATGTGCATCGCGTTCACGAGGACCAGGCCTTCCTGTATGCCGCTTTCCCGCAGGCATTCCTCCACCTGGGGAGTGATGTTGATGAATTCCATGCGCTTGCTCGTGTTGAACCAGAGCTCCTTCCTGTACGACTTCATGCTTTCCTGCCCCCTTCTCTCCGAGTAAGGTCACCTTTCGCCGAGACCGCAGGCATCAGCGCCTGCACGACCCGTTCTGGCCCCCGTTCCGGCAGTTGCGCCCCATGATCCGGCACTCCTCGCCCTCGAACTCGAACTCCACCGTGGAGTGGTCGATCCCGTGGCTCGCCATGATGTCCCGGATGCGCTCCTTCAGGTGCAGGATCCTTTCCCTGTCGAAGTCGCACGGGATCACCACGTGCATGGTGAGGATGTGGTCGTGTCCATCAAGGGTCCAGACATGGGCGTGGTGTATGCTCCCCACGCCATCGAGCCGGCCGACTTCCTCCTCGATGGCAGGCAGGTTCACGCTCCCCGGGATGCCCTGGAGGAAGATGGTCATGGTGGGTTTGAGATTCCTGAGCACGTTGAAGAGCACATACCCGGTGATGAGGATGGACAGGAAGGCGTCGAGCCAGTGGACCTGCCAGAAGAGCAGCACCAGGCCCGTGACGAGGATGGCGGCCCACCCCAGGACATCCTCCAGGAGGTGCCAGGTCACCATCGTGACGTTCATGCCCTCCTTGCCCCTGAGCCTCAGGGCTGCCACGCCGTTCACGAGGATGCCCAGGACCGCGAACCCGATCATGCCCGGGGCATGGGACGGCTCAGGGTAAAAGAGCCGGGGAATCGCCTGGGACAGGATGAAGAACGAGCCGACGATCAGGATGATGATGTTGATGAGCGCCCCCAGGAGCGAGAACCGCTGGTAGCCGTAGGAATAGTGCTCATCCCCGGCCTTCCCGGACAGGCGTTCGAAATACCAGGCAGATCCCAGCGCGAAGCTGTCTCCCAGGTCGTGGATGGCATCAGCGAGGATGGCCATGCTGTTTGTCAAGATGCCCCCCGCTATCTCGATGACGGTGAAGAGGAGGTTGAGGAAGAAGGCCTGCCTGATGCCCGCGGCCCCTTCGTGGTGATGGTGGTGATGATCGTGCGCGCCGCTTTCTTCTCTGTTCATGCTATTCCTTCACATCTTGTTAAAGCTCTCCCTATTATAAGATCCTCTGAATGAGAAGCAAATAATCATGCATGTCGTCCGGGGCAGATCCTGCCGGGAAGGGCCGAAAGGTATGCCCGGGATCTACGGTCTCAATGCCGTCTGAGCGGTGGTGTGCCTGCCCTGCCTGAGACCGAGCCAGGCCTCCGCCTCCCGCACATCCCTGAAGATCCTGAGCTCGAGCTTGAGGTCAGCGTTCTCGGTGAGGATGTCGAACATCCGGGCGAGTCCGTATGCGAGGCTCGTGCGCACAACCACCGCCCATCTGAGGCGCCTGTCTGCGGGCAGGTACCGGGGGAGGAGCATGGCATGGCTCCTGATGTCGTTGCAGGACAGGGCGCCTGAGGCCTCGCTGAAGTCCGACATCCCCCGCATGACCGACCCGAACCCCGGATCGCTCCACATCTGCTGAACAGAGTCGTTGAGATTTTTGAGACTGGCCTTTCCGAGATGCCTGATATACCCCATGCCCAGGCCCTGGTCGATGTGGAGCTCGAACCAACCGGCATTCCCCTCCATGGCACCCTCCCCGGCTTAACAAGCCTTACTGCAGGCAATTCACACCAACGAGCTCAAGCTGCCCTGACGGCTGCGCGCCTTCCCCATACATCCTGGTGAGCTCAAACCGATATCTCCAGATGGACTTCCTTGCGGCTGTCCCCTTCTTTTGTACAGAAGAGGCGGTTCACGGTTTCATAAGCGTATTATATAATATTATTATAATGGAAACTGCTTCTTTGGCAAGGGGGGAGGATCCCCTTTATTCAATGATCCTGCCACATTCAGCCCATCACAGCGCCCCTGTGTCCGGCAGACCTCGCTGCCGCAGCTCATGCCCGAGCCTGCCTGCCGACCGCAAAGCCTTCGAGATCCAGGGTCACGAACAGGAAGCCCTTGTCGCGCAGGGCAGGGACGATCACCTCCTTGCACTCGAGGGCCTTCTCCATGTCGTCGATCTCCACCACCGCTGTTTCCAGGGGGAAACACCTCACCCGGCAGACCGAAAATCCGAGCCTCTTGAGAAAGGTTTCCGATTCCTCGACCCGTTTGAGCTTGTCCCGGGTGATCTCGAGCCCGAAGGGAAACCTCGAGCACAGGCAGGCCGTGCTGGACAGGTCCCAGACGGGGAGCCCTATCTGCCGCGCATATTCCCTGATCTCTTCCTTGGTGACCTCGAACTGGGCAAAGGGCTGCCATATGCCGTCTTCCCTGCTTGCCTTCATCCCGGGGCGGTACTCCGAGAAGTCGGATACGTTCAGGCCGTCGGCAATGGTGTCGAACCCGTGCTCCTCTGCCCAGATTCTCGCAGAGCGGTCCCTGACCTTCCGGCACAGGTAGCAGCGCTCCGGCGTGTTTGCAGACAGCAACGGGTCAGTTTCGAGCTCGTCGATGGACACGACGTCGCAGGGGATTCCTATGAGCTCCGCGATCAGCCGCGCCTCGACGGCGTCTTCCTGGCGGATGATGGGGGAAAAGAAGGTCAGTGCCTGGGCGCCCGGGCCCAGGACATCGTGGGCGAGCCATGCCAGGAGGGTGCTGTCTAGACCTCCGGAGAGGAGGACCAGGAGCTTCCCCCTGCTTCTGATGGCGTGCCTGATGTCATCGAGCTTGCTCACCGCTTCTCCTCCGGATGGCCCTGAGGATCCGAACCGCCGCAGCGGCAGCGCCGACGCTGTTGCCGATGTTGAGCACCATAAGCCCGGGCATGCAGCTCTGGAGCATGGTCCGAAGCGCGGTGTCCCCGGAGCCCCCCATGCCGTAGCCTATGGGCGTGGGCACGGCGATCACGGGCTTGTCCGTTATCGAGCCGATCATGGTGGGCAGGATCCCGTCCATGCCGGCAAACACCACGAGCACATCCGCCTCCTTCGTCGTCTGCACACCCAGAAACGGCCGGTGCAGGCCCGACACGCCGAAGTCGAAGGCCCGGATGACCTGTGCTCCGACCTCCTCGAGGAGCAGCGCGCATTCCTTTGCCCAGGGGGTGTCCGCGGTCCCGGCGGTGAGGATGCCCACGCTGCCCAGCCTTTCGGGAACATAGCCCGGGTCGCTGAGCACCACGAGGCTCCCTCCCTGGGCAAACCGGTACTCGGGGAAGGTCTCCCTCAAGGACAGGACAGCGTCCTCGTCGGCCAGGGAAATGAAGGCCTGCCTGTTCACCTCCAGAAAATGCCTGGTTATGTCCTTGATCTGCTGCAGGCTCTTGCCCCGGGCGTAGATCACCTCGGGGAAGCCGGTGCGGTTGTGGCGGTGGAGGTCGAGAAGGAAGTCTTCCCCGTGCTCGTAGAGCGCCCTCACCAGCAGCTCTTCCGTTTCTTCGATGCTGAGCTCCCCCAGCCTGACCTTCTCGAGCAGATCCCTGATCATTGCCACCTCCAGCCCCAGTCTTCAGTTCTCCTGGTCGTCATCCCGTGCGGTCCTCGGTCGCCTTTTCCGCGGCACGCCTCACCGTCCCGATGGAGACCCCCCGCTGGGCAGCGATCCGGGCCACGTCGCTGTACTCAGACTTGATGCGCTTCGTCCCGTCGGGCAGCGTGCTCTCCTTGACCGTGATGTCTCCGAACTCTGTGCTGATACGATAACTGGTACGCTCCAGCACCCTTCTTTCAACAGGGAAATACCGTACACCGATGGAAGGGGTGTGGATCAGCAGGGTGTTCACCACCCCGTCGAGGCAGGCCTCCGTGCAGATGGCATGGAAGGTGACTCCCGGCCTTCCCCGCTTCATGATCTTCGGGATCAGGGACGCATCCCGTGCCCCGGCATCGAAGAGCCGTGAGAGCGCCCCTTCCGTCTCTTCCGGGTTCATGTCGTCCACGTCCGCCTCAACTACAAAGGTGCGCTCGCCTTCGCGCCGTGGCGCCTCCCGGCACAGGATGGAGCGGCAGAGGTTCGGCCAGTCGGGGATCTGCCGGTCTCCGCAGCCGTACCCCACCGCTGAAACGATAAGGTCTGCCGGCGGGTCGCCCTTTCGGGCAAGGGCCGCGATGACCGCCGCGCCGGTGGGGGTGGCGAGCTCGGAGGTGATGTCGGTGAACCTGACTGGCCAGCCTTCGAGGAGCTTCACCGTTGCCGGCGCAGGAAGCGGGATGACGCCGTGCCTGGATTTCGTGGTGCCCGTGCCCAGGGGGACGGGCCTGCTGTAGATGGCGGTGACCCCGAAATACTCGATGGCTGCGGATATGCCCACGATGTCGAGGATGGAATCAAGGGCCCCCACCTCGTGGAAGTGGACATCGTCGACGCTTTCGCCGTGCACCGAGGCCTCTGCCTCCGCCAGGACGCGGAAGACCTCACGGGCCCGCCCCCGTACAGGCTCGGGGAGGGGGGAGAGGATCTCGTCCCTGATGAGGGCGTGGGTCCTCTCTTCATGGGAGCGCCCGCAGATGAACGCGATGTCCAGGGAGCTGATGCCGTTCACTGACCGCCGGGCCGTCTCCAGCGAGTACCCGCTCACGGGGAGCATCGCGAAAACCCCGTTCAGGTAGTCCACCGGGCACCCGAGATGAACCAGGCTTCCCAGGAGCATATCGCCGCTGATTCCCCCGATGGGGTCGATAATGAGAATTCCCATGCCGTACTCCTCCCTGTGTCCCCTTTATACTATAATGGATCGAGAAGCCATATCATAGCCTCACTTTCACCAGGGCATGGCCCTCTGCAGGACCTCCTTTTACTGGTCCGGCAAACAGATCATTAAAGCGGGAGCCCGGCATGGGACTGCATACCGTTCACGGCAACAGGCGCCGGGTCAATAACCGGTGGATATTTAGGCTGCAACCATATATTCTTTCTGGTAATTACATACAATCACCATACCACGCAGGAGGGGACCATGGATCTTGACGAGGCGATTCTGGGCAGAAGGAGCGTCAGGAAGTATACCGACCAGCAGGTGACCGACGACGAGATCAGGGCCCTGATCGAAGCCGCCCGGTGGGCTCCCTCATGGGCCAACACCCAAGTCTGGGAATTCATCGTGGTCAGGGACAGGGCGCTCATCGAGCAGGTGACAGGGGCCTATGTGGAGAAAAACCCGGCCACCAAGTGCTCCCTGAACGCCTCCGCCCTCATCGTGGCCTGCGCGAGGGACGGGGTGTCGGGGTGCTACGACGGCAAGGATGTCACGAAGCTCTCGAAGTGGTACATGTTCGACCTGGGCATGGCTGTCCAGAACCTTTGCCTCAAGGCTCACGCAATGGGGCTGGGAACGGTCGTGGTGGGATTCCTGGACCACCAGGCCTGCAGGAGGATCCTCGAGGTTCCCGAAGGGTACGAGGTGGTGGCCGTGCTCCCCGTGGGAAGGCCCCTCGCTCCGGGCAGGTCCGGCCCGCCGCGCAAGGAACTCTCCGACTTCCTCCATCGCGACAGGTTCGGCAAGGCATTCTGATCCCTCACAAAAACGAAAGGGGGCTTGCTTGTATGGCTGATTACGGAGTGCAGCTCGAGCGTATCGGGAAGGTGGCGGTCGTCACGTTCAACAGGCCCGAGAAGAACAACGCCTTTGACGAACACATGTGGGTGTCCCTGGAGCTTGTACTGTCGGCCCTCAGAAAGGACCTGCCCAGGGCCGTGGTCGTTACCGGTGCGGGGAACAAGGCCTTCTCGGCGGGGTTCGACGTGAATCCGGAAAACCCGCTGGTGTCCCGCCTCATCGAGGCCGTGGAAAAGCATCAGAAGGGGCCTGCCATGGATCTCATCCGCAGGGTGAGGTCCGATACGGACGGCCTGGTCATGCTGCCAGTGCCCGTGATCGCGGCCATCAACGGCCTCGCCTACGGCGGGGGCGCCGAGATAGCCTGCCGGTGCGACCTGAGGGTGATGGACCCGGGTGCACGCATCTGCTTCTCCGAGACGAGACTGGGGCTTATGCCCGACCACGGAGGGGTGGTGGGGCTCACCCGGCTCATCGGCCCCTCGAAGGCAGCCGACCTGATCCTCACCGCACGGCCCGTGGACGCCGGAGAGGCCCTTGCCCTGGGGCTGGTCAACCGGATCAGCCAGCCCGGCAGAGCGCTCGAAGAGGCCCTCTCGCTGGCCCAATCCATTGCGGAAAACGGCCCCCGTGCAGTGCGCCATGCCCTGAAGGTCATCAGGTCCGCCCCTGACCTGGCCTGCACCGAAGCCCTTGCCCTGGAGACCTACGAGGCCGTCGACCTCATCGCTGAAGGCGAGTGCGTTTACGGGATCACGGCTTTCCTCGCACGGCAGAAGCCGGAGTTCCCCTGACCCGGGGATTTTCGCAGGAGTGTGAGCCCGGGAACCGACTGGACATTGGGCGGCATGAGGCCGGTCCGGCCCATGCGCTCATGGTCGGCTCAGGGCCTGCCTCGGGCGACCCTTGATATGCCGCCCCGGTTCGATATCATTTTTTTATTGAGATGATCGGTCCAAAAGGAGTCAGACCATGGCCATATCCATGTCGAAAATATCGAAATGCGATGTCACGGACTGCTCGTACAACATTGACAGAAAATGCCACACCATTGCCATCACCGTAGGGGACTCATCCTGCCCCCTGTGCGACACCTACCTCGCATCCGGCAGCAAGGGCGGCGATCTTGAGGTGATGGGAGGCGTTGGAGCGTGCAAGGCATCCGAATGCAAGTTCAACGTTGCCTTCGAGTGCAGCGCGCTTACGATCGATGTCGGACCTCACAGCAATCACGCCGACTGCAGAACATTTACACCCCGCTGAGGGCTGACGCCTCGTACAGACGCGCCTCAGGAGCCGCATCCCGCCAGCAGCTCCTCCTCTTCGCCTCCTTCCCTGCGTGATGTTTCATGACTTTTCCCCAGCACGCAGAGCTTGCCCCGCTCCTGGGAGAGGCGCCTGCCCTCGAGCACTTCCTCGGGATTCTGCAGCAGCCGCCTGATCTCGTTTTCTACGAGAGAAACGTAATAGCCGTGGAAGATGCGGTGGTCAAAGGTCATGCAGAGCTTCAGGACGGGTCTGACAACGAGCTTGCCGTCTTCCACCCAGGGCCTGTCCTTAATCTCGGGCAGGACCAGGAGAAAGCCGCACCGCCCCACCGGGATCAACGGACCGTATGCCGACTCGATGCCGTGCATGTTCACCGAGGATATGACTGCTGAGCCGAAGGGGTCATCCGGGAAGCCCAAACGGGTGAAATCGAGGCCGATCCTGTTGACGAAAAAGCTGGCGATCTTCACGATCGCTTTGGTGAACGAAATGGAGCAGTGGTTCACGAGGTCTTTCGATACCTGGAAGTGCGGCCCGCGGTTTTCCCTCACCGCGATCGCTCCTGCCCGGATCTCCCGGGAGAGCTCCAGGATGTTCTTCCCGTCGGCGTCGGCCACCTTGATCGCAGAGATGTCGTCTCCCGAGTCCAGGGAGACCATGAGCACGACGTCCGCCGTCTTCCGCCGAAGGATCCTGTTCCCCTCTACCTTTGCGTTGATTTGGGGGTATTTCCGCAGGACCATCCCGAGGATCTTGGTGCAGAGGTGGGTAACGGTGACCACTTCGCCGGTGCGCTCTCTGAGGGCGGTGATCCATGCAAGCGCGTTCGTCATGTCGACATTCATGCTGCTGAAAATGAGCGGGCTGTCGGGATCCCTCCACCATGCTGCGGACATCTTGAAGCAGGACGGGATATGCTGGGGCTTGGCAAACCGGGATTTCCTGAACAGGTTCATCATGTACTCTGACCTCCTTGCATGAAAAGTACCGTCATCTAATTGCAATCATTGCCGGTCACGCTTCCTGCCTCACGGTTCGGAGGGCTCGGGAATTCGGGCAACGGGGAGAGGAATATCATGGAACATGCCAGCTTCGAAGGCCGCAAATACTAATTCACTACCGGGCAACTGTCAGGCAAAAGCTGGTATTGTATTTTATTATGGCAAATATATCCTTGGGTTATGCCGTTTCTCCATAGTGGTTACTTTTTTACACACAGGGTAAATTATTACTCTCTCAAAAAGCTGCTCTTTCACAGGACGCTAAGCCAAGCCGTGAGCGAGGCTGAATGAGGTTCACTTCGTCTCTCCCGGATCGGGCGGGACGAGCGGCTGCATGGTTATCTCCATGCGGCCGTTATTGTGGTCTCTCTGGGGGTCGCCCGTGGCTGATACCAGAAGCGGGCTCACCCCCCTCCTGATCAGCTCCTCCCTCACCGCTTCACCCCTCTGCATAGCCAGCCTTTCCCGAAGCTCAGGCGGCGTTTCCCTGTCCGCATCCCCGAAGACGGTAATTATGCTCTTGCCGTCCGTGTTTGCCACGCGGGCGAGCGCCCCGAGCACCGGGAAGATATCCTGGGTAAGCCGCGCCGTTCTCTGCACAAAGGCGGATTTCTCGGTAGTTACAATCTGCAGCGTGTTTTCGGTGAGCTGGCTGACGATCACCTCGTTTCGGTCGATCCACGGCGCAAGGGCTTCCTCGAGCTCCTTCCTCTGCTCAGCCGTGCGTTCGACAATGGCATTCCAGGCGGTCGGCCCCACGAGGGATCTGTCCTGGCTGCCGTACAGGGGATCGTAACGGACGATGCTCTCCCCCAGGTTTTCCCTGTCGGGCCCGTTCTCCGGAACCGGCATGCTCCCCGTCCACGAGCACCCGGCAAGGATCAGGAGCACCCCGAGGATAGCCACCAGACGCATATGAGCTTCTCTTCCGGTCATGGAGGACCCCACAAGAGCATCCCCCCAAGGCAATCCTTTCATTTTCACAGGCATAGAGGTTAACAATACGCATGATGCCGCTCATCTCAAATGACTGCCGGCATCCTGAGCGAAGGGATCAGCTTCTCATGTCCCTTGGCCTCCGGAGTATGTTCCGGTGTGTTCGAGCGTGCCGCAACCCCGTCCGGCTCACTGGCTGCAACCGACGTTTGATACACCCCTTCTCACCCTTATTTCTTCATTTCATGGAAGGCAGTCTGCACCGAATCGTTATCATCGGCGGGGGATTTGCAGGAATCCAGGCAGCGCGTTCCCTTCGAGGCATGCCCGTTCACATAACCCTTGTGGACAGGCAGGACTTCAACCTGTTCCAGCCCATGATCGTTCAGGTGGCAACCGGCATCATCGGCCCTACAGAGATCACGACCCCGCTGAGATTCATCTTCAGGGACCAGGAAAATGTCCGCATCCGCCTCGACGAGGTCACGGGATTCGACCCTGGGCACCGTCGGGTCCTGCTCGGTGGCGGAAGCCTGCCTTACGACACACTCATCGTGGCCGCAGGGTCGAAGACCAATTATTTCGGACATAAAGAATGGGCTGAGCTTGCTCCCAGCCTCAAGACGATTGCCGATGCGGTGGAGGTCCGCCGGAAGATCTTCTCTGCACTGGAGCAGGCGGAGAGCGAACCCGACGAGGGGACAAAGGGCGAGTGTCTCACTGTTGTGGTCGTGGGGGGCGGCTTCACTGGGATAGCGCTTTCCAGCATGATCGCCGACATCTCCAGGAAAACCCTTGTCCGGGAATACTCATCCATATCGCACAGGGGGGTCAAGGTCCTCCTCCTCGAGGCTGCAGACCGCATCCTTCCCCATTCGCCCGCGTTCTTCTCCCGGAAGGCCCGCAAGGCACTCGACGAAGCAGGCGTCACCATACGGGAGCGCTCACGGGTGACCGCCGTGGACCGCACCGGACTCACAGTGGAACATGCCGGAAAGAATGAACGCATCCCTGCCAGGACTGTGCTCTGGGCTGCCGGCGTGAGCGCATCGGACCTTGGGGCAGCCCTCGCCGCGGAGACGGGGGCAGAGCTGGACCGTCAGGGGAGGATCATCGTACACCCTGACCTGAGCATCCCAGGCCGTGAGGACATCTTCGTCATCGGAGACCTTGCTCACTTCTCCGTTCAGGGGGGACAGCCGCTCGCCCCTCTCGCAGCAGTGGCCAGTCAGCAGGGGCGATATGTGGGCACGCTCATCGGGAGCCGGCTTCTCGGGAAGGGCCAGGGCAGTCCTTTCCGGTATCGGGATCGGGGGGTATCCTCGGTCATCGGCCGGAGGAAGGGCATCGTGAGGATCGACTCATTTTCTCTCAACGGCTTCCCTGCACTGATCATCTGGCTATGTGCCCATCTCCGCCTTCTCCCACCCTCCCAGAACCGTCTCATCATCCTGACGAGATGGCTCAACCTCTCGTTCCACAACTCTCTGGGGGCACGGCAGCTCACGGTGGAGGACGTGCGGCGTCTCAGCCCTGATTCCACGTCAGGCAATGCCTCTGCGATCAGACCCTGAACCTGACGATGACCGGGATGGCCGATGAAAAGGTCGGGAAGGTATAGATGGTGTCATGGAGGTCATGGGCAGTGATGCCGAACTTCATGGCCAGGGCGAAGATATTGATGAGTTCCTCAGCATTGTGGCCCAGGATGTGGGCCCCCAGGATTAGGTCTGTCCTCCGGTCGATGATGACCTTCGAGAAGGCGGCCTGCTCTCCGTGGATCTGGGACACCCGCAGACCTCTCAGGTCGTGGACCGCGGTGGCGAACTCGAAGCCCTGCCTCTTCGCCTCGTACTCCGTCAACCCCACGCTGGCAGCGGAGGGGATGGTGTAGACCGCCATGGGGATGAACCGGTAATCCACTGCCTCGAGATCCTTCGAGGTGATGTTGTTGGCCACCACATGTCCCTCGTACGAGGCGACAGGGGAGAGGTGGGGAGAGCTGCTCACCGCGTCCCCTGCCACGAACACGTCCGGGTTCGTCACACAACGGAGATACTGATCGACGACGATCCCCTTCCGGTCTGTGGTGATGCCCGCCTTTTCCAGGTCGAGGCCGTCGATGTCGGCAACCCTGCCCGCTCCGTTGGCGATCACCTCTGCCTCGAGAGTGCTCGAAACCGGGATGTTGGGAACCGTGAGTGTCACGGAGGCCCCTTGGTCGGTCTTCTGTATGGAGTCCACATTGACCCCTGTGCTGATCACGACCCCCAGGGTCCTTGTGTAGCTGCTCAGCCTGTCGGTGATGTCTTCCTCCATGTCGGGCAGTATTCGGGAAGCCGCCTCGAGGATGGTAACCCTGGTACCGGCCCGGGCAAAGGTGTGGGCGAACTCCATGCCGATGGCGCCTCCCCCGATGAAGATGAGGGAAGACGGCAGAGTGTCGAGCTCGAAGAGGTCGTCGCTCGACAGGGTGTACTCGAACCCGGGGATGGGAAGCTTTCTGGGTTTTGACCCTGTGGCGATGATGATCTTTTCGGCCCGGTATTCGACGCCGTTCACCTCGACGCTCTTCGGTCCGGTAAACCGGGCAGCCCCTTCAACTGTCTCGATCCCGAGTGAATGGAACCTGTCCCTGGTTTTAGCCGGAACATCCCTGATAATATCCCGCTTGCGGTCGATGAGTCCTTTCCAGTCCCACTCCACGCCTTTCACGCTTATCCGGTGCTCGTGAGCCTTTCCAATGCAGTCCTTGGCAGCGGCGGCGGTGGAAAGGATCTTTTTGGGGATGCAGCCCCGCAAGGGGCAGACCCCGCCGAACCCGTTCTTCTCAACGACCAGGACAGACACACCGGACCTGCGCGCTATGATGGAGACCGCTACCCCTGCCGGTCCGGCACCGATCACGATGATGTCGAAGCTGCTGCTCATGAACACCTCTTCCCGGACCGATGCAAGCAGAGGCCGGGTGTTTCATATTGGGAGCTTTAAGATGGCCAAGTATTTTTAATAAGGTGAATAGTAAGGACAAGGGCTGTTTTTTCAAGGATGACCGCTCGGGGTACGGATAGCCACGAAACACAGCACTGGTGGAATCAAGCCGGTTCGGGACAAAACAGTCCGGGCCCGGAAGATCCGCGGCCCGGACTAAGACCTGCTCCATCCATATGCTGCTCGGGAGCGGTCAGGCACTCTGAAGAGGCTCCCCTGGCACAGCAATCAGGGGAGCCCGCAGATACAGCCAGCCTCAGTCAGCAATGTAGCGCACAGCCTTGATGGTCGGGGTATTATTCAGGAAGCTGGTCGACAGGAATCTGAAGTTGAAGCTTTTCGAGCTGTTTATCCCGATTTTGCCGTTGCTCGAAGTGGACCTGAACGTCACGACGTTGCCTGACTGGGTGGCGGTGGCACCCGAGATACCAGTGACGAACGCATTGTTCATCTGCACGTCGACCTCCCAGCCCGTTGTCGCCTTCGTGCCCTTGTTGCTGATCGTGACGTTGGCCGCACGCTGCAGAAGAGACCACCCGATGGACATCTTGGCGGTCAGCACCGGATAGGTTGGATCTACCGGAGGATCAACCGGGGGATCATCGTCGACCGGGGGATCTACCGGAGGATCAACCGGGGGATCATCGTCGCCCGGTGTTCCGCCCCCGCCTTCCGGCAGAGTGTAGGTCCAGGGGCTGTAGGTGCTGGAGGCGTGCGTGTAGTTGTCATAGGCATATTTCGCACAGTAGTTGCTGAAGTCCAGCAGGTTTGCAGGCGTGACGATGGAAGACTCGCCCCGCAGGGTATCCAGGAAAGCGGTTGCATTATCGTAGATGGTGGTCTCTATGGGCCTGATCCACGTCAGCGCGGCGTTGAGGTTGTTCTTGTTCATGGTCGTGTCATACGGACCCCAGATGACGTCACCCCGGTTGGAGTTGTAGATCAGGTTGTTGTAGGTTTCCCGGGCATCCTCGGCCATGGCCAGGAGGCACGTGTCGTTTGTGTCGGTCATGGCGCCGGAGCTCGAGATTTTGTCCATGTACACATAGGGCGAAATCCCGCCGGCGGCGGGGAAGTAGGGCACATATACCCCGATGGAGGGCTCGCCCATGCAGACCCAGAAGGTCGTCAGGCTCGGATCGTAGCCGTTCTCGACCCCTTCCACCACGAGCCCGGAGCGGGTAGCGCTCCTGCTGACGCAGTAGGTGGTGCTCCAGTTGGTGGCTGTGGACGAGCTGGAACTAAGCACCTTGCCCTGGGTGAGGTCCTTGCTGACCGTGGTCATCATGGTGCGGGGGGTGAGCTGGTTGGCGCTTCTCAGGGAGGAGATCCTGGCCGTTGCCATGGCCAGGCGCTCCTGCCCCGGGTTGTCCGGGATCCAGGTGTGGGAATTGGTCCGCACGAACCAGCCGTTGTTGGCAACGGTATACGTGGTGCCGGTGTCGGTGGTTACCACACCGTTGTTGGCGTCAAACTTCCGCGATAGGATATACGGCGTGCCGTTTACGGTTGATCTGCCGGTATACAGCTCGTAGAGGGCCGCACCGCCATGGGCATCGATAGCCACGAAATTGCCGCTGATGGTCCTGCCTGCATTGGACGCCGGCCAGGACTTGATGAACCTGTCGAAATCGGCAAGGGTGACGCATCTCTGTATGGCCTGCATCATGAACGTGACGTTCATGTTCCTGGTCTCATTGATAGGGTTGGTGGTGTCCTCGTATACCGAGGTGCAGGCCATGGCAAAGCCTTCCTCGTTGACCCCTCCCTGTGGGCACCTTGCGTCGCCGCTGCGGTTCTGTGTCACCGAATCGAGGTGGTGCAGCAGCATGTAGCCGCCGCCGTTGCCTGCGGCCGGAAAATATTTCACCTGCTGAGCTATGTCGCTCGAAGAATCATAATTCTTCCAGATGAACGGCCTGCCGGTTGGGCTTGCCCAGGATGCAACCACCGCCACGTCACATGTCCACGCCTGCATCCCGAATATCAGAAACATCAGTGTGCATATTGCCATACCAAAAACGCGGAACAACAAACGACCTCGCACATTCATTCTAAACCTCCTTTTCTCACATAGTGCAAATTCTGAATTTATTGCGGCTCACGCCGCATCATTCCATAAGCCAAACGGTTTCGCAGATCTTTTCGAATCATCTCCTTGTTCAGCGCCATTCCATTCATCGCCTGTTGAGACGAGCCTGAAAGGACATATACCCAGTGCGGGTGGGAAGATGCATATCAGGTGGGGCTGCCCTCTCCGTTCATTATATACATTTATATTATATATTAATTAATCGTTTGTGCAATATTGATACCGCGAAGAACGGCCTCTGCAGTGAGGTCGTTTCTTGCAAAAATATACATATAATTCAATGTCTTAAAAACACAGCATGGGTTTTGGGGATCACTCCTTTAAAATTTCTCTGCACACAATTTGAAAAAATTTACCACTCGGGAGGGAAATAAATTGGAGCAGGCGGATGCTGAATAATCGATATTCTTTGCAGGGCGTTTTTCAGCACAATGTAACATGCACCATAGCAATAACAGGTAAGAAATTGTGGAGGTGGGGGGGATCGAACCCCCGACCTCAGCATTGCGAACGCTGCGCTCTCCCAACTGAGCTACACCCCCGGGGTTCGTTACAAAAACCTTGTCTACATGACTCTGGAGGAATCGTCAACCCTTTGCTTGGCTCCCCTTGAGCTCGGCCAACCTCAGCCGGGCAAAGCCCACCGCCTCCTTGAAGTCCCTGATCTCCCCGTCGAGGCCTTTGTCCCGAATGAGCCTCAGCGTTTCGCCCAGGTACTTGCCCTCGGTGAAGCCGATGGCCAGGAGGTCCTTGCCGTTCAGAGGCGGCCGGTAGGACCGCCAGGTGGTGACGTAGGAGGAGATCAGCTCCTTGACCGCGCTGCTCCGGGTCTTGGACATGGCAAAGAGGATCACCTCCAGCGATGCGCCCTCGAGCATCCTCACCACGTCCGATGGCTTGAGGTCCCTGGCCGAGACGAACCCTTTCAGGATCTCCTGCACCCTCTCCTGGGAGGCCAGGATTCCCCGGATCTCATCTTCCGTGATGCCCAGCCTCCGGCAGATGTCCACGATCTTCTTGGCTTTCATCTGGTCCACCAGGGCGAGCAGGTACACGAACCAGGACCGGAACTCCTCGTGGGTAAAGAGCATGCTGAACCACAACAGCGTCTCCCTAACCCTCGTGAAATAGTCCCTCACCGTGGCGGTGAAGCGGAAATCGGGGTGGATGGCCGTGAGCACGCCGAGGTCGTCCAGCCTCTCGAGGCCCTTCGCCGGGTCCTCCTCCCCGAGCATCTGGCGGATCTCGTGGGAGATGCGCCTGCCGGAGACGCTCCCCAGCAGACCCGAGCGCACTGCTGCATGGATGAGCGAGATGGTCTGCTTGCCCAGCGTGAACCCGTAGCGCTGCTCGAACCGCACCGCCCTGAGGATCCTCGACGGGTCCTCCACGAAGCTCAGGGCGTGCAGCACCCGGATCCGTTTCTCCTTGATGTCCCGCTGGGCGCCGAAAAAGTCGATGAGTTCGCCGAAGCGCTGGGGGTTGAGGCTCACGGCCATGGTGTTGATGGTGAAGTCCCGCCGGTAGAGGTCGAGTTTGAGCGTGGACTGCTCCACCACCGGGAAGTCGCCCGGGGCCCGGTAGAACTCGAGCCTCGCCGTTGCCACGTCGATGTGGGTGCCGTCCCGCAACGTGACCACCGCGGTCTTGTACTTCTCGTGCGAGGCGCACCGGGCCCCCACGGCCTGGCAGAACTCCCGGGCAAAGGCGATGCCGTCGCCCTCAACCACGATGTCCACGTCGAGGTTGTTGATCCTCAGGAGCATGTCCCGGACGATCCCGCCCACGAGATAGGCGTTGTATCCCATGGTGGAAGCCAGGGAGCCCGCCTGCTGGAGCAGCTCGAAGATCTCCCGGGGCAGTCTCTCCTCCAGGAGCCCCCTCATGTTCTTGGTCTGCGGGGGTTTGAGCTCCACCCCTTCGGTCTTGGCCATCTTCTCGTGCATGACCATCATGAGGTCCGTACGCGTGATCACGCCGATAACCGTGCCGTTTTCCACCACGGGAAGCAGCCGCTGATTTCCGTCGATGATGAGGGTCCGGATCTCCCATACCGGGGCATCAGGTTCCACGACCTTGATGTCGCGGATCATGTAGTCCCTCACGCGGGCGTCCCCCAGTCCGTGACCCTGGGCCCTGCTCACGACCTGGCGGGTGACGAGCCCGGGCGGCTGGCCCTCCTCGGCCTGCACCACCACAGCGTTGATATTGTACCGGTTGAGCACCTCGCTCGCTTCGTTGATGGAGGCATCCATGCTCACGGATATCACGGGGAAGGTCATGATGTCGCGGGCCGTAATCCTGGGCCTGGTCCCCCGCTTCACGGCATTGACGAGCCTTGACTCGACCTGGTCGAGGGAGGAGTCCTTGATCGATGCGGCCGCGGCCGTGGGGTGCCCTCCGCCGCCGAACTGGCCCGCTATCTCTGCTGCATTGATCTGGGGCAGCGTGCTCCTGGCCACGAGATAGATCCGCTCGCCCATGAGCCCCAGGGCGAACATGGCATCCACGTTGAACATGGGTCTGAGCTTGTGCACCAGCATGGCGAAGTCCTCGATGTAGCTTGCTGATTCCGAGCGGGTGAAGAGTACGTCGATGCCGCCTATGTGCAGGACATAGGAATTCTTGATAAGCTGGTCCAGGACGTCCACCTGCCCGGCGTCGAGTTCCCGGGAGATGGCGCGGGAGACCTCCCGGAGGTCCGCCCCCCAGCCGATGAGGTCGGCGAGCGCCTCCGCATCCTGTGGCGTGGTGGACGGAAACAGGAGAGACCCGGTGTCCTCGTAGATGCCCATGGCCATGACCGTGGCCTGGGCCGGGCTCGGCGTGAGGCCCTTTTCCTTCAGGGCCTGCACCATGACCGCCACGTTCGAGCCCAGTTCGACGCAGTGCTCTTCGTCCGCATGGAGGTCTTCCGCCGAGCAGGGGTGGTGGTCGTACACGATCACCTCGACCCCCTCCCTGCCTATGATCTTCGCGAACTCCCCGATGCGGGAGGCCTGCCTGGTGTCCACGATGACGAGACGGGTGATCTCGTCCAGGTCGATGTCCTTCTGCCGGGCAATGCCCTCGGTGATCTCACCAGGTGCCTCGGCGAGGTAGTCCCTCAGGTTCTTCTCCTGCGCGCCCGGGAAGGCGAGCACGGCCCCGGGATAGAGCATACGCGCAGCGATCATGGAGGCGAAGGCGTCGAAGTCCGCCTGGATGTGGGAGACGATGACGTCCATGCGCTATCCCCTCGGGTGGAACCGCTCGTGGATCTCTTTGAGCCTGGCCGCGTTCACGTGGGTGTAGATCTGGGTGGTGGAGATGTCGGCATGGCCGAGCATCATCTGGACCGACCTCAGGTCGGCTCCGCCGGCCAGCAGGTGCGTGGCAAAAGAGTGCCTGAGCACGTGGGGGGAGATGTGCTTCATGATCCCCGCGCCGTGTGCGTATCTCTGGATCATGTACCAGAAGTTCTGGCGGGTCATGGCCGTGCCCCTGCTGGAGAAGAAGAGCACGTCCGACGTGTCCTTCGCGAGGGAAGGACGGGCGAGCGCCATGTACTCCTTCACCCACTTCATGGCCGACTCGCCGATGGGGACGAGCCGCTCCTTGCTGCCCTTGCCCCTGCAGAGGAGATACCCCACGTGGAGGTTCAGCATGTGGACCTTCAGTCCCACCAGCTCGCTCACCCGCAGGCCCGTGGCGTAGAGGAGCTCGATCATGGCCTTGTCCCTGATCCCGAGGGGCGTTGAGGGGTCGGGGGCATTGAGGAGCCTGCCCACCTCCTCGGTGCTTAAGACCTGGGGGAGGTATCTCCCCCGCTTGGGTGAAGCCATCTCCCGGGTGGGGTCTTTCCTGATCCCCCCTTCCTCGAGGAGGAAGCGGTAGAACTGGCGCAGGGCGGAGAGCTTCCTGCTGATGCTCGTGGACTTGAGCCTGCGCTCCCTGCAGGCGCTCGAAAAGGAAGCGATGTCGGCCGGATCGAGCGAGGCCGGATCCTTGCCCCGCTCCTCCATCCAGGCGAAGAAGGCCCTCAGATCGCTCTCGTAGGCGGAAACGGTGTTTTCCGGCGCAGACCTCTCGACGGTCAGATACTCGAGAAAAGCGTCGATGTATGCATGGGTCATCTCTTCTTCAGTACGGGCTGGAGGTTCAAGGCCGCCAAGTCGCTTAAGGCAGGCGCAGCACTCTTCTCGTCGGGATAAGCGCCCGAGAGCAGGCGGTAGAGATCGTCCTTCTCCTTGACCACGTAGGGTACCAGCCCCTTCCTGGAGATGTCCCGCGCAGCAGCCTGAGCTTCCTGCTGGCTCTTGTATATGCCGAGCTCGATGGCGTAGGGAACGGCGCCTCCGACGAAGGCGTCAGCATCGACGATGCCCTTCGATTTCAGGTCCTGCAGCTTCAGGACGGCCTCCTTGATGTTGGAAAACGCGCCGTAGTCGATCCGGTACCAGGTCCCCGGCGCGCCCAGGTTGATCTTGGTGATGAAGACCATCTCCAGCTTGCGGCGCATGACCTCGATCTGCCGGTGCGTCTGGCTTAAGTCCTGGGACGAGGAGAGGTGGATGGTATAGGGGTAGTTGATTGTCTTGGTATAGGGAATGTCCTGGGCCTGCGCAGCCGGGGCCGGTGTTTCAGCAGGCAGCTCCTGGCCGCTCTGGACAGGCGTCACCGGGTTCGTGCGGTGGATCTCCTTTCGCACCACATTGCTCAGGCCCCAATCTGCCCATGCGGGGAATGCGATCAGGAAGAGTGTGCACATCATGACGACCTGCTTCATTTATGCCTCCAGCTGTACGCGTATGTGGTGTTCATTATATAACTATTTATCCCCTTTGCAATACCCTCTACCAGCGAGTCCTGATACGCCCGCTGCTTGAGCTTCGTCACGTCCGTGGGGTTGGTGATAAAGCCCAGCTCGATGAGGATCGAAGGCATCTGGGCTCCCAGCAGGACAAAGAACGGTGCCTGCTTCACGCCGAGATTGCTGCCGTCGTATCCCGTGCTGTGCGCCGAGGCCAAAACGCTCGTGTGCACGCAGTTCGCGAACTTCGACGACTCGTTGATCTTGGAGTTGAGCATGAGGTCGTTGAGGATGAGCTGCAGGTCGCTGATGGACTTGTCCGTGTAGGCGTTCTCCCTCGCTGCCACCTCGATGGCCGACGAGTCCGTGGTCAGATTCAGGAAGTAGGTCTCGATGCCCTTGACCGCCACGTTGTGGTGGGAGTTGATGTGGAGCGAGATGAAGAGGTCGGCCCGCTTCCTGTTGGCAAAGGTCGTCCGTTCTTCCAGTGCGACGAATTCGTCCTTGCTCCTGGTGAGGTACACCTCGAAGCCGTCGGTCTTCAGTCGCTTGGCCAGGAGCTTGCCGATCTCCAGGGTGATATCCTTCTCCCTGACCCCGGTGGGGCTGACAGCCCCGGGGTCCTTGCCCCCGTGGCCGGGATCGATCACGATCTTCGAGACCTTCAGGCAGAGCTGCGATGCAATGGTCGGCACGTCGGTCTTCCCCTTGGAAGGGGTCTCGGGCTTCTTTGCGGGCGGCTGCTGCGCAGCGGCGACCTGATCCGGGGCATCGGCTCTGGCTGGCTCGGCAGCCTTCAGGGGCTCCCTGCCGCCGCTCACGTCGATGATGATCCGGGAGGGGTCTTCCGCCTTGGATATCTCGTAGACAGGCTTTGCCTTGAGGTCGAGCACGAGCCTCACCACGTTGTTCGGGTGCTGGGACGAGCGCAGCGCGGAGACGATGCCCTCCCCCACGGCCTGGCGGGAGGGGATGCTGTCGGGGATCCTGGCCCCCTTGAAGTCGATCACCAGGCGGACAGGCCTGTCCGCCTTCTTCTCCTCGGGCATGACGAAGGCCTTGTAGGAGGCGATCCCGTCCATCTCCACCACGACCCGGGAGCCGCCCTCGCCGGCCGTGTGAAGGATCTTCCTGATGCGGGAAGGTGTTTCCTTCTTCCCGTCGGGTTCCTCTTCCCGGACCTTCGCCGCTGTCTTCTCGGCGGGCTTATCCGCCTGCGCCTTTTGGACCGCCTTGTCTCCTGCGGGCAGGCCCAGCTTCATTCCTGCCTTTTCCGCCATGTCGCCCTGGGCGTACTCGTCGATCACCCGACGGTACAGGGAAGCGGCCTTGCTGCTGTTCCCCAGCTTCTCTTCCAGCAGCCCTGCGTTGTAGAGGGAATCGTCGGCAAGAGAGCTCTTGGGATACATGCCGGCCAGGTCCTGGTAGATCTGGGAAGCGGCCCTGATGTCGCCCTTGTTCCCGGAGTACTTGAAGCAGTGCTCGTAGACCATCGCCCCCTTGGCCCGCGCTTCAGGGGCAAAGCTCGAGTCCGGGTACTTCTCCGCGATGTCCATGTACCCCTTGATCACCTTGAGCCAGTTGTCCCTGATCTTTTTCTTCGAGGCGTCCCTCACGAGGTCGACATAGGCCCGGTTGGCTTCCTGGAACATGGTCGCCGCACTGCTGGCCGCCTTCGCCCCCTGGCTCAGCCCCACGGACACGATGAAAACCAGCACCACGCACGAGGAGATTTTCAGCTTTTCCTTGATGTAATCCATTACGCTCGTCTTCTCAAGTAATCCCTTACTTTTTCGGGGCCTTTCGAATCAGCCCCCGCAAGGGTCTATCGGCAATACGCACCCGAAAACTTAGTTGTTATTCACATTTATCGAATACACTATCGATAAGCCCTTCAGCGTCAGATGTTCGTCCCGGATATACTCCCCGGGCAGAAGGGGGTCGATAACCCTGGCCAGGCCGCCCGTCACGACCACCACCGGCCTTTTCCCGAGGCCTTCGGCCATCATGGATGAGAGCTCCCGGATCAGGGCGGCATGCCCGGCAACGACCCCGGAGCGGATGCAGTCCTTTGTGGTGGTGCCGATGAGCTCGGCCACCGGGGAGATCTCGATTTCCGGAAGCTCGGGGGCCGAGGTGAGCAGTCCCCGGTACGCGCTGACGAGGCCCGGGACGATGGCGCCGCCGAGGAACTCCCCTTCCTCGGTGATGCAGTCCACGGTCGTTGCCGTTCCCATGTCGATGACGATCCCGGGGGCCTTGCCCCTGGTGTAGAGGTGGTAGCAGGCGGCCGCATCCACGAGACGGTCCGTCCCGAGGGTGTCGATGGACCGGTAGCTGTTCCTGATGCCCATGGGGGTGTCGTTGGTGACGACGAACGGGGTTATGCCGTGCCTGCGCTGATAGTCCCGGCAGATGATCCCGGTGACGTCCCTGCGTACGCTGCTGACGGCGATATGGTCCGGCACCGGGAAGGAGCCCGGGTCGAGGTGGTCCAGCAACGCGTTGTGAGCGAGGCAGGTTTCGGTCGGGACCCGCCTGGTCAGGCGGACGTCAGCCCCTTCGATGAGAGCACAGGTGATATGCGTATTGCCCACGTCTATGGCGAGCATACTACTCCTCTAGTCCACATTGGCGTTCGTCTACAAGGATTTTTTCGTATCCCGGCATTCCCTATCGGCAGGGCAATCCCTTCCTCGTCCCTCATTCCTTGCTGCTTACGGGAAAGGCTTCCCCTGCGGGAACCAGCCCCTGCAGGGGAACGCGCGCTACAGGCAGGAGTATAAAGCCAACCTGCGGGCCAGGTCAATCATGAATCTGCGCCACCGCCCTGATCCAGCCTGCGCTCGCCCCCTTGATCTTGATGGGGAAGCAGTAGAAGGTGAAGCCCGTGGGCGGCAGCTTGTCGAGATTGGTGAGCTTTTCTATCTGGAAGTAGCCCTTTTCCATGCCGGCGAAGTGCCCTTCCCAGATGAGGGACGGGTCATGGGTGCGGGCGAAGTCCTCTGCCTGGAAAGGAAGCGGCCGGTCCCAGCTCCAGGCGTCGGTGCCCACCACGTGGACACCCTGATCGATGAGCCACAGCGTCGCGGCCTTGCCGAAGCCGCTCCCCTTCACCAGGTAGTCGGCCGTGCCCCAGTACCTGTCCGCGCCGGTCCTGGCCAGAAAGATGTCCCCTTCCTTCAGGGTATGGCCCATGGCATCAAGCTTTTCCGCGATGTCTTCGGGCATGATGTTGTACCCGTCGGGCTTGTCCGTGAAATCGACCACCACGCCGTTTCCCACCGCCCACTCCAGCGGGAACTGGTCGATGGTGAGCGCCTGCTTGCCGCCGTCCTGGGTGGGGTAGTAGTGCCAGGGCGCATCCATGTGCGTGCCGGCGTGGGTGGACACCTCGAGCACCTCGATTGCCCAGCCGAGCCCTCCGGGCAGGTCCCCTTCGGTCAGTCCCGGATAGAAAAGCTGCATGGTCTGTGCGCCCAGCTTGTGGTCCATGTAGGTGATCTTGGGTATCATGAGAGGGGGGTCGCTGGGCAGCCCGCTCTCGATGGCGATGGAGAGATCGACGAACCTTCCGGCCATGGCATTACCTCCGCTTATACGCGTACTTGAAAGGATGATCTTCAGGCCACATGATACCGGGGAGCAGGCCTGCACGTCAAGATCATGCGTGTTGACAGGTATGGCTTTTTCCGTATTAATGACCCTATGGAATTCAATTTTCAAGAACTCATGAAGCAGGTTCAGAAGATACAGGAACAGGCGAAAAAGATCCAGGAAGAGCTCGGCCGCAGGACCGTCACCGCTTCCTCGGGTGGAGGCATGGTGACCGTCACCGTGACCGGCAGACAGGAACTCCAATCCATCAAGATCGACCCCATCTGCGTGGACAGCCGGGACATCCCCATGCTCGAGGACCTGGTCCTCGCCGCCGTGAACCAGGGGATCCAGAAATCCCGCGAACTCATGGCCGAAGAGCTGAAGGGGCTCACCGGCGGTCTTCCTCTGCCCTTCGACATCTCCTGACATGGATCCTTATCCCAAACCTCTCAGGGAGCTCATATCGCAGCTCCGGCGCCTTCCCGGTGTGGGGGAAAAAACCGCCACCAGGCTCGCCCTGTTCATCCTCGGAGACAGGGACAACCTCGCGGGGGACCTGTCGAGGTCCCTTGCCACGGTCAAGGACTCCATCCGGCTGTGCTCGGTCTGCTACAACCTCGCCGACATGCCGAAGTGCTCCATCTGCCAGGACCCGACCCGCGATCCATCTCTTATCTGCGTGGTGGAGGAGCCCAGCGACGTGCTCGCCCTGGAATCCGCCCACGCGTACAAGGGCCTGTACCACGTGCTCCACGGGCTCATCTCGCCCATCAACGGGATCGGTCCCGAAGACATCAGGCTGCCCGAACTCATCGACCGCCTGGGCCGCGGGCAGGTGAGCGAGGTCATCGTGGCCACCAACCCGTCGGTGGAAGGGGAAGGCACCTTCCACTACATCGCCAGGCTCATCGAGGACGCACGGTTTCCGGTGAAGGTGAGCCGGATCGCCTCCGGGGTCCCCATGGGAGGAGAGCTGAAGTATATGGACCAGGTGACCCTGGCCAGTGCGCTGCGGTACCGGAGAAACGTGAAGGATAAATAACATCGCGGGGTGTTCTGTATGAAGGCATTTGCTGTCCAGGGGAGATACGTCATCAAGAGCGCGTGCGAGATCCTCGAGGACCACTACGTGGTCGTGGAGGGCACGAGGATCAAGGCCATCACCAAGGCCCTGCCCGAAGGGGTGACCGAGGTCCTGGGCGGCCCCCACGACATCGTGATGCCCGGCCTCATCAACACCCACACCCACGCCACCATGACCCTGTTCCGCGGTTTCGCCGACGACCTTCCCCTCATGGCATGGCTGCAGGACTACATCTTCCCGGCCGAGGCAAAGTTCGTGGACCGGGAGTTCGTCTACATCGGCACCCTGCTCGCCGCGTGGGAGATGACCCGGTCGGGGACAACGGCCTTCTGCGACGGGTATTTCTACGAGGATCAGGTGGGACGGGCGGCCAAGGAGGTGGGGATCAGGGCATGGCTCGGGGAAGGCATCCTCCAGTTCCCCAGCCCCTCCCTCGCGGACCCGAAGAAGACCATCGAGCACTCCCGGAGGTTCATCAGCCGGTGGCTGGACGACGACCTCGTCCGCCCCACCGTCTTCCCCCATGCCGTGTACACCTGCACTCCGGAGCTCCTCAGGGACGCATACGCCCTTGCCGAGGAGTTCGACCTCATCTACCAGATCCACGTGAGCGAGACCGCGGCAGAGGTGAGCCAGGCGAAGGAGCGGTTCGGCATGACGCCGGTGACGCTCCTCGACTCCCTCGGGTGCCTCTCCCCCAGGACTCTGGCGGCCCACTGCGTGGCGGTCGACGAGGGGGAGATCCGCCTGCTGGCTCAAAGGGGCGTGAACGTGGCCCACAACGCCGAGAGCAACATGAAGCTGGCCTCGGGCATCGCCCCTGTGCCCGAGATGATCGCAGCGGGCGTGAACGTCACCATCGGCACGGACGGGTGCGCCAGCAACAACAATCTCGACATGCTCACGGAGATATCCACAGTGGCCAAGCTCCACAAGATCAAGACCATGGACCCCACCGTGCTCGACGAGTGCACCGCGCTCACCCTCATGACCGAGAACGCCGCACAGGCACTGAGGTTGGATGCGGGCAGACTCGAAGAGGGAAAGCTCGCGGACATCATCACCCTCGACGGCCATGCGCCGAACCTGGTGCCGGTCTACAATCCCGTTTCCCACGTGGTCTACGCGGCCTCCGGCTCAAACGTGAAAGACGTGGTGGTGAACGGCAGGGTCGTCGTGCGCGACTTCGTCTCGCTCACGGTGGACGAGGAAGCACTCATCAGGGAATGCCGCAAGATCCAGGAGAGGGTCAGCAGACGTTGAGAGGGAAAAGTCTTCCCTCCTGCAAGGAACTCTTTTCCGTTGTGCAGAACCCTTGACCAAGGACCAGCCTCGTTTCCCCAGCCTGGCAGCATCGTTGCAAAGAATAAAGAGTAAAAGAAAGCCTGCCGATAGGATAGGGATATGAGAGTAAGCAACAGATTTCTCTACTACCAGTTGGTCAAGGACCTGGGAAAAAACACGGAGAAGCTCTTCAGGCTCAACGGCCAGATCTCTTCGGGGAAGAGGATCGACAAGCCCTCGGTGGACCCGCTGGGGCTTTCGAAGGTCCTCGTGAACCGCACAGAGCTCTCCGCCTTCGACCAGTTCAAGAAGTCCATCACCCTGGCCGATGGGTGGCTCGCACGGACGGATACCATTGCAAACAACGTGGACAACCTCCTCACCAGGGCTTCAGAGCTTGCCGTGCTGATGGCCTCCTCCACGGAAAACCACAGCACCCGTGCCGGGGCTGCTGAGGAGATCAAAGGGATACGCGAGCAGATCCTCGGGCTTGCCAACTCCAAGTACGGGAACAAATATCTCTTCGGCGGGACCATGACGCAGACTCGACCCTATATTCACGCGGATGTATCAGCATGGCAGGATGATGTGGACACCATGGCGGCAGACGCCGCCGGCGCTGTTGCGAATCTCGGCGGGGCCGCTGCTGCCGGGGACCGCTACATCAACACCACCGACGGGAACATCTACGAGTACGACGGTGCAGCCTGGCAGGTAAGCGCAGCCGGGGCGGAAGGGATCTCCGCAGTGGTGGCGGATGCTGGCGGCGAGCTGTACGTATACAGCAACGGCCGGTGGACAACCCAATATCAAGGCAATAACACGGTTTTTTCCATGCAGATCGGAAAGGAAGACTTCGTTGAGATAAACGTCCCGGGGAACGAGCTTTTCAGCAACCCCTCGGGTAATGTGATCATGTCCCTGATGAAGCTTGAAAAGGCCCTGAGAGACAATGACCAGCAGGGGATCAGCGACCAGCTCCCGGAGATTGAAAACGCCAGCAAGGTCTTGAACAACAAGCTCGCCAAGGTAGGCGCGGTCGTGAACCGGCTCGAGCACACCACCTCGGTGATCGAGAAGGCGATCGTGGACAACAAGGCCACGACGTCGGAGATCGAGGACCTCGATTACGCCGACGCCATCACCCAGCTGCAGAACCAGCAGGTCATCTACCAGGCGACCCTGATGAGCGCATCCATGATAACGAGCATGAGCCTTGTGGATTTCATGCCTTAAGAGGAGGAGGCTTTTGGACATTCAAACTTCGAGATTCGGAAACATAACCGTCCAGGACGACAAGCTGATCCATTTCCCCAAGGGGATCCTCGGGTTTTCCCAGAACAAGAAGTACGTCCTTTTCCCGCATTCGGAAAGGTCGCCCTTCTACTGGCTCCAGAGCGTGGACGACGGGGCGATCGCCTTCGTGGTCATGAGCCCCCAGCTCGTGAAGGAAGACTACGCGGTGAACATCGAGGAAGACCTGCTCCAGGAGCTTCAGGCTGACGAGACGTCGGAGCTGGAGGTCATGTGCATCGTCACCATCCCCCACAACCAGCCCGACAAGATGACCATCAACCTCCTGGGCCCCATCATCATCAACGTGAACAAGCGCTGCGCTGTCCAGATCATTTGCCCGGATGAGAACTACTCCCACCGCCATCCGGTGATATCCGCAAAGGGTTGAGCCCGTCCCGGTAAAGGATGACCGGGGCACCTCCCCCTCCACAGAAATCCCTCCCCTGCACCAGCAGAGACCCGCTCCGGGATGAGTTACGGCTTTTCTTCCTTTGAGGACTTCTTCGCCAGCTTCTTTTCCAGCTTCAGCCTGTCCTTCTCCATCTTTTTCAGGAGCTTTCCCTCGTCGGCGGACGTCTCCGGCACCGCCTGCTCCCCAGGAGCAGGGAGCCCGGTTCTTGCTTCAGGCTCCTCTTCCTTCTGAAAGCGGCTCAGGACGACCTTCCCGAGGTATTTGCCGAAAAAGCCGATGAAGCCTGCGACAAAGATCACGGCTACCCACTTGAGGGCTTCCACCATGGCATCCTGGTACATCATGAACACACGTATACACCGATTCCAGCACGCTTTTCCACCCGAGTTTGCAAATCTCCACCCGATTGGCTATAAGGAAATACTCGCTCACCGGGCTGACAGGCCCGCGCTCGCACAGGGCGGAAACGTATGCATAAAGGAGACTGGAGACACATCATGCAGGGAACCGTCATATCCTTTGTTGCAAAGGGCACGAACAGCGGGAAGACCTATCTCATCGAGAAGCTCATCGGAGAATTCAAGGCCAGGGGGAAGAGGGTCACGGCCGTCAAGCACGGCACCCACCGCATGGAAGTGGACAAGAAGGGCAAGGACACCTACAAGTTCGCCCAGCAGGGGGCTGACCGCATCATCCTGTTTTCGGACAGCGCCATGATGCTCTACGAGCTTACATCCCCCCACGTGGAGCGCCTCGTCTCCCTGGCAACAGAGGGCGTGGACATCGTCCTCGTGGAAGGGTTCAAGAGCGGCCCTTTCCGGAAGATCGAGGTCTTCAACCCCGACCTCTACGACTCGCCCCTGTGCCTTGAGGAATCGGGCGAAGAGTATATTGCAATTGTCAGCAGGGAATACCTCGACGTGGGGCTCCCGTGGTTTTCCTTCGAGGACCTCCATGGAATCTGCGACTTCATCGAGGGCCTTTCCGATCCCGGGCTGCCTCAGGGCAGGTGAGTGACAGGTGCGCCCCTTTGAATAAATTTCTCAACAAAATGAAACAATAAGCTGTGGCATCCGGAAAAAAACTGTGATAAAGGCTGTATCCCTATGCTGATCGTCCGTCTCAAAGCGAAGAAAGAGATCCCCGTGGCCAAGGGGCATCCCTGGATTTTTTCCGGAGCAGTGGACAAGATTCAGGGCTCTCCCGAGGAAGGAAGCCTGTGCAGGGTCATCGACTCCAGGGGCAAGTTCGTGTGCCAGGGATTCTACAACCCCTTTTCACAGATCGCCGTGAGGGTGCTCTCCCGGGGAAAAGAACCCGTCGACCGCGCATTCTTCCTCCAGCGGATCAAGCGGGCGGTGAGGATGCGCTCCACGCTCATACCCGCCGATACCACGTGCTACCGGCTCGTCAACGGCGAGGGGGACTTCCTGCCGGGCCTCGTCGTGGATTTCTACGACAAGGTCCTTGTCATGCAGTTCCTCATAACGGGCATGGAAGAGATGAAGGGCGACATCGTCTCCATCTTCCAGGAGCTCTATCCCGCATGCGCCATCCACGAACGCTCCGACGTGAAGTCCCGCTCCGCCGAAGGCCTGCGTCCCTTGAGCGGCCCGCTTTCGGGGAGCCTCGCCGAGGGAGCGGTTCCGGTGCTCGAGATGGGGATACCGTTCATGGTGGACGTCCTCACGGGAGACCGGACAGGCTTCTACCTCGAGCACAGGAGCAACCGGGCCAGACTGATGCAGAGGGCCTCGGGCAAGGACGTCCTGGACCTCTTTTCCTATACCGGCTCCTATGCCATTTACGCCCTGAAGGGCGGCGCGAAAACCGTGGTGTCGGTGGAGAGCTCCTCCCCCGCCCTGGCCCTGGCGAAAAAGAACATGGAGATGAACAAGATCGCCCCCTTTGTCTGGAAAATCGTGCGGGACGACGTGTTCAGGTTCCTCCAGGACGACCGGGGGACGTATGACATCATCGTGTGCGATCCGCCCGCCTTCATGAAGGAAGTCGATGACTTCGAGAAGGTCCTGGGCCTGGCCCTGGAGAGGCTCAAGCCTTCGGGCCAGATCTTTGCGACAACCTACCTGGGGTCTCAGGTCACTCCTCTGGATTTCTACCGGTCAGTACAAGGGGCTTCCGAGAAGACATCCCGGCCCGTACGCATCATCGAGCCGCTTCACGAAGGTCCCGACTTCCCCATCCAGCCCTCCCACCCGCAGGGGGTGCACCTCTTCGGGCACATCCTCTACGTGGAATAGACCGGTCCCCATCAGGTCAGCCCTGGGCCCTCGCGGCCGGATGGATCCCCACCACCTCGACGCCCTCTTCGTTCGAGAACACGTAGCGGCTGAGCATGTCCGCCATCTCGTGGACGAACTCATCCATGGGGATCTCTTCGGTCCAGTACAGGATGTACTCATGGGCCAGGGAGTACGCCGTCTCGTACACCACGTGGGCAGCGACCCTGGGATTTGCTATGCGGAAGCCCGGGCTCTTGCGGAAAGCCTCTTCTATGTAGCCCTTGACCAGCCTGCCGAGCTCGATCTCTTTTTCAATGACAGCCCGCGGCCAGGGTATGTCGCTCACGAAGAACCTGTGCTGGGTCCGGTGCTCCATGTTCAGAAGGATCACCCGCCTGATCATCTCCGCGACCTTCTGCCTGTTGACGAAGGGACTGCGTTCCAGCTCGGCGACCGCATCTTCCAGGATGGCCCTCCCCTGCAGGAAGTGGTTCTCCCACAGGCCGACCAGGATGGCATCCTTGCTAGGGAAATACTGGTACAGCGTTCCGATGGATACCCCTGCCCGCTCGGCGATCATGTCCGTGGTGGTGGAGTAGTATCCGTTCCTGGTGAATACCTGAGCCGCTGCTTCGTAGATCGCGGCCACCGTTGCCCGTGACCTTTCCTGACTTGGCAGCTTTCTCGGGACCATGTGATTCTTTTTGTGCATGCGAGCCTCCTTTTCACTGCAATCAAATGAAAAACAAACATTCTCAATATCTATTAATGTAATAAACTTTATTACAATCAACCCTCGGGGTGCCTCGTGTCCGGATAATGAGGCCTGCCGCCCCTGGTGCCGGTCCCTGTCACGCGCCCCCGGGCTCTCTTCCTCTCAGGTGGACCTACCTTCATCATCGTCAATTTCCCGAAAAAATCTGAGCCCCTGGTTTTTTGACCCCCTGAGGATTATTGTTACCTCCATGGGCCAAAGCCCGGGGGCACCACTCTCGGGCCTTTGGCCCTCTGCAATGAATCTTTTTTAAAGAGGGAGGTATCAGGTATGAAAAAACTCTTTATTCCTCTCGTTACAGGTGTGTTTCTGGCAAGTCTCCTTTTCATGACCCTGCCCTCGGGGATCCATGCTGCTGAAGAGAAGAACGACTGCCCGATCATCCTTGCGCAATCCTGGTCAAGCGAGACCGCCGGCCTGTATCGGGTCCAGGCACTGCTGAACGCCCAGGGGTATACGGCGCACACCGTCTCCATGGGCCCGATATCGAGCGCCTGGGACAGGGCCTGCGAGCTTTATGCCCAGATCAAGGGCGGAACGGTCGACTACGGTGAGGCCCACTCCAGAAAGCATGGCCACGAGCGGTACGGCCGCACCTATCCAGGGTTCTATCCGGAGTGGGGGGTGGTTTCGCCCGCCACCAGGAAACCGAACAAGGTGCACCTCATGGGATTCTCGTTCGAAGGCATAACCTGCAGGGTCCTGGTCCAGCTCCTGGAGAAGGGGAGCGCGGAGGAGATCTCCGAAACCACGGACGGAACCCTCTCCCCCCTGTTCGCTGGGCGCCACTCCTGGGTCCTGAGCTGCACCACCCTTGCGACTCCCCACGACGAGTCGACCCTCCTGGAGTTCTACCTCCTGTACGGGATCGACAGCTCCTCCACCCTCGGGATCCTCATCCTCCTGTCAGAGGCCGCCTTTGACGAGGACTCCGTGTACGACATCGATCTGGACCAGTGGGGCTTCTACAACCGGCCGGGAGAGTCACGCAGGAAGCTGCTCTCCCGCCTCGCATCCATGAGATTCCTGGACACCAGCAAGGACTTTTCCTACTACGATCTGACACCCAACGGGATCTACGCGCTCAACTCCTGGGTGAAGGCGCAGCCGTTCGTCTACTACTTCTCGCTGGCCGCCAACGCCACGAGGGTGCAGGGTCTTCAAAATTTCTACCCCATCAAGAGCATGACTCAGGATCTGAAGAATTACTCGGTCTTCATGGGCCTCTTCTTCCGCGAGACAAAGCCGTTCCCCATCAATGGTCTCTGGTATCCGAACGACGGGGTGGTGAACATGATCTCCCAGAACGGACCGAAGGTCTGCACGGGCAACCTCGACATCATCTCCGCCTACTACGGCCAGGCCTTCCCCGGGATATGGAACTACCTGGGCGTGATGAACGGCGTCGACCACTTCCAGCTCATCGACAAGACCAAGGTGTACGATTCAGACCCCTGGTTCCTGAAGCACGCGGAGCTCCTGTATTCCCTGGAGATACCGTGATACGGAGCCCTGCCTCAGGAAGCTGACGGGGCGCGGGGAAGGGGCCGACAATACGAAAGGGCCGGGCAGCATGGCCAGGAGGCCTGCTGTCCGGAATTCCGGGCCTCCGGCTAGCCCATTTTGCCTTCGAGCTGCCTTCCCCCCATGACGTGGAGGTGGAGGTGCCAGACGACCTGGGTGCCGTCCTTGCCGCAGTTGATGGCGAGCCGGTAGCCTGACCCGTCGATGCCCTTGATCTTCGCCGCCTCCTGGGCGGCCTTGAGCATGGCGAACCAGATATCCTTGTCGTCGAGCTCGTTGATGCTGGCGACATGCTTCTTGGGGACGACTATGACATGAACCGGTGCCTGGGGCTCGATGTCGTCGAAGGCCAGCACCCGATCGTCCTCATAGACCTTTGAAGAAGGAATCTCTCCATTGACTATCCTGCAGAAGATACATCCCATCTCATACCTCCGACTTTTTACTGCTCCGGCAAAAAACCCCGAAGAATGTCCGGCTGCGTGCCGTGGATACTGCCCGGTGCTTTTTTAAGCCGCTGCATCAGGGCTGGCATTCACGTATGGCTGCCTCGACGTCCAGCAGCCCTTCGTACACCGCCTTGCCGGTAATCACACCCATGAGCCCGGGGATGCCTTTCAACGCCCGGATGTCGTCCATGCTCGACACGCCGCCCGACGCCACCACCGGTATGCTGATGCTGCGCGCCATCTCTGCCGTTGCCTCGATGTTCGGACCGGTGAGCATGCCGTCGCGGTCGATGTCGGTGTACACCACAAAGGCAGGGCACGCGGCCTCGAACTCACGAGCCAGGGAAACGGCCTTCTGCCGGGTGATCTCCTTCCAGCCGCGGACCGCGACACAGCCCTTCAGCGCGTCGATCCCGATACCGACCTTCCCGGGATACGCCTGGATAATCTCCCGGGCCTTCTCGGGTTGGGTGGCGATGATCGTGCCCAGGATGACGTAGGTCACGCCCAAGCCGAAGGCGCGGTCAGCGTCCTCCTCGGACCGTATCCCGCCGCCGAGCTCCACCTCCACCCCCGAGGCCCTGCAGATGGACTCGATGGCTTTTGTGTTGACGCCCTGCCCCTTCACGGACCCGTCGAGGTCCACCACGTGGATCCGCCTGGCCCCTGCGTCGCGAAAGGCCTTGGCCACATCCGCCGGGACGCTGCTGTAGTATGTCACATCCTCGAACACGCCCTTCCTGAGTCGGACAACGCTTCCTTCGTGGAGATCGATGGCCGGGATGACGATCATGACGAGACCCTTTCCTTCACCCACCAGGAGTTGAAGAGGATGCAGTAGCGCAGGATGTACTCCTTCTTGTCCGAGGCCCTGACCTTGTAGTACTCCTCGGGATAGAAGCTCGGGTCCTCGTATGCCTGCCGCCAGTGGCTCAGAATCTGCTCGATCTCCATGCGGGAGCCGTCGACCTCCATGGAGAAGGGCTTTCCCGGTGCGGTGTAGCTGTCTGCGGTCTGGACCTTGGCGTGTCGGAACTTCATAAGCTTGCCTTCGTGGACGGTATACCGGTGCCGCTGATGGAAACGGCCTGGCGCACAGCCCGGGCGAAGGCCTTGAAGCAGGCCTCTGCCAGATGGTGTCCGTTGCCGGATGCGCAAACGGTGATGTGCATGGTGATGCCGGCATTGAAGGCCAGGGACCGGAAGAACTCCGGCACGAGCTCGAGGTCCAGGTCCCCTGCCTGCCCGTGGAACACATCTCCCCCGTGGATCTGGAAATAGGGCCTTCCTGAAATGTCGAGGCACACCTCCACGAGGGCCTCGTCCATGGGGACCTTTGCCAGGCCGTAGCGGGTGATCCCGCTCTTGTCCCCGAGGGCCTTCTTGAAGGCCTTGCCCAGGACGATGCCGATGTCCTCCACGGTATGGTGCAGGTCAACGTGCACGTCCCCCCTGGCCTGAACGCTCAAGCCCAGGCCCCCGTGCTTTGCCAGGGCATCGAGCATGTGGGTAAGGAAGCCGGAGGGGATGTCCGGCTTGAACTCGCCCCCGTCGAGGCAGAGGTCGACCGTGATCTCGGTTTCCTTGGTCTTGCGTGTAACCGATCCTGTTCTCATGAGCCAACCCCCGTCGATTCCCTGAAGCTCTGAAGCACCTGCTCCACCGCCCCGGAATCCGCGCCCCCCTGGGCGAACTGGGCCTTGCCTCCTCCCCTGCCGCCGACAGCCTCCATGGCCTTCTTCATGATCCTGCCCGCGTCGAGCTGAGCGGCAGCGTCCGCAGTGGCCATGGTCATGAACGTGGACTTGCCGTCACCCGGGGCATAGAGCACCACCAGCCCCGACTTGATCCGTTCCTTTATCCGGTCGCCCACCTCGCGCATCTGGGCGATGTCCCCGGTCTCTACCTTCTTGAATACGATTTTGTAGGGGTCCTTCACGTACTCCTGCTCGTCGTCAGAGGCGCCCGCGCCCGTGGCGATCCGGATGTTCAGGTCCCTGATGGTGTTTTCCTGGTCCTTGATCCTGGCCTGGAGGCCGCCGATGCGCTGGGGGATCTCGGAAGGACTGCACCTGAGGATGTCCGTCACCCCGGCCACGACGCCCTCGAGCGAGCGGACGAGCTCCAGGGACCTGGTTCCGGCCACGGCCTCGATCCTTCTGAGACCCGCCGAGACGCTCGACTCGGACACGATCTTCACCAGGCCGATCTGGCCGGTGGCCGAGCAGTGGGTCCCCCCGCAGAGCTCCACCGACACGTTGTCGCCCATCACGACCATGCGTACGGAATCCCCGTACTTTTCATCGAACAGGGCCATGGCCCCTTCGGCCAGCGCCTCCTCCTTCGAGGTGACCTTCGTGACGATGGCAAGGTCCTCGAGCACGAGCTGGTTGACGATGGCCTCGACCTGCTCGATCTCTTCGGGCTTCATGGGCGCAAAATGCGTGAAGTCGAACCGCAGGCGGGACTCGGTCACCAGGGAGCCGGACTGGTGGACGTGCTCGCCGAGCACATCCCTGAGCGCCCTCTGGAGCAGGTGGGTCGCGCTGTGGTGGCGCATGATGCTCTTACGCCGGCCCGTATCGACGGTCAGCGTGATCTTCTGCCCCTTCCTCATCTCCCCGGCCCTCACCGCGATGTGGTGGATGGTGATGCCGGAATCCGATTTCGTGGTGTCCTGGACATCGGCCACGAGGCCGTCGGCCCGGATGGTGCCGGTGTCTCCCACCTGACCGCCCGACTCCCCGTAGAAGGGGGTTTCGTCCGCAACGAGCAGACCCATCTGTCCGCTCACGATACTGTCGGCCAGGGCATAGCCGTCCTCGGTCCTGACCTTCAGCTCCAGCACGGTACCCTGGATCTCGAAGACGTCGTATCCAACGAAGCGGACCTCTTCCTGCCGGACCGCGCTCTGGCCGGTCCCGTCTCCCGAGAGGCTCCCGAAGCTCGACGAGGTCCTCGCCTTTTCCCGCTGGAGCTCCATCTGGGCCTCGAAACCCGCATTGTCGAGGGAGAAGCCCGCTTTGCCCGCGATGTCCTGGGTGAGGTCCACGGGGAAGCCGAAGGTGTCATAGAGCATGAAGACCGCATCTCCGGGAATGACGGCCTGTCCCTTCCCCCTGAGCTCGGCCATGACCTCGTCCAGGAGCGAAAGCCCCCGGTCGAGCGTCTTGAGGAAACGCTCCTCCTCTCCGGTGATCACCTTGTCGATGAAGTCCCGCCTGGCAAGCAGCTCGGGATAGACCTCCCCCATCTGGGCAACGACCTGCATGGCAACCTCGTGGAGGAAGGGCCTGCTCAGGCCCAGGAGCTTGCCGTGCCGGGCGGCCCTGCGGATGATCCTCCTGAGGACATAGCCCCTGCCCTCGTTGGAGGGCAGCACGCCGTCGCCCACGAGGAAGGCGCTCGCCCGGGAGTGGTCCGCCACCACGCGGATGGAGACGTCGGTGTCCTCGTTCTCCCCGTAGGTCTTGCCCGCCATGCGGGCGATGTAGGCGATGAGCCCGGTGAACAGGTCGGTGTCGTAGTTGCTCTTGACGCCCTGCAGCACGGCGGTGATACGCTCGAGGCCCATGCCGGTGTCGATGCTGGGGTTTGGCAGGGGCGTGAGCGTTCCGGTTTCGTCCCGGTTGTACTGCATGAACACGAGGTTCCAGATCTCGAGGTAGCGGTCGCAATCGCACTCGCCGGCCTTGCAGTCAGGCCTGCCGCAGCCGACCTCCGGCCCCTGGTCGTAGAGGATCTCGGAGCACGGGCCGCAGGGGCCGGTGTCTCCCATGGCCCAGAAATTGTCCTTGTCGCCCAGACGCAGGATGCGCTCCTCGCTCACGCCAATCGTGTCCCGCCAGATGGCGTAGGCCTCGTCGTCGCTGTGGTGCACGGAGACGTAGAGGCGCCCCCTGTCGAGCCCCATCCGGTTCACGAGGAGGTCCCAGGCGAACTCGATGGCGCCCTGCTTGAAGTAATCCCCGAAGGAAAAATTCCCCAGCATCTCGAAAAAGGTGTGATGCCTGGCCGTCCTGCCCACGTTCTCAAGGTCGTTGTGCTTCCCTCCGGCCCGGACGCATTTCTGGGACGTGGCGGCCCTGGAGTAGGGCCTCTTGTCCGTGCCCAGGAACACGGCTTTGAACTGGACCATGCCCGCGTTGGTAAAGAGGAGAGAGGGGTCGTCGGCGGGCACGAGCGAAGAGCTCGGCACGACCGTGTGCCCCTTTTCCTTGAAATACTCAAGAAACAAGCTGCGAATCTCGGAACCTTTCATCTGTCTTCTCCACCCAGCGCACCGAGGATCTTTTCGTAGGGAAAGCCCCTGCCGGCCAGAAACCGGATGGTCTTTTCCCGGTCCTTCACCCCCCGCTTCCTCAGGAGCGAGGCGATCCTCTCTTCCTCACTGGTTTCTCTTGATACCTTCTGCACTACATCATCAGCCATATTCTCTGGGAAATCAAGTCCTTCGAGAGTGTTTCTGATGGAAAAGTCACCGTAGCCCTTCTCGGCCATGAGCCTGGCCCTGCGCAGGGCGTAATCGGAATCGTTCAGGTAGCCTAAATCGAGGACCCTCGCGACGACCGCATCGCTGAGCTCTTCACTCAACCCCTTGAGTGCGAGTTTTTTTTTAGCTCAAAGGTCGAGAGGGCCCTCCGGGATATGACTTGGAAGGCGTAGGAGAGACCCTGCTCAAAAGTCTCTATATTTGCCGTCCTGGAAGATCTGGTTCTTCTCATCGGTATCGGTCTCTCCGCGCTCCTCGGCCTTCTCGTTCTCAAAGCTGTCCCACTTGGAGTCGCTGGTGCCCCTGATGCCCTTCATGCGCAGGGCGAAGTCGTTGGGGTTGGTGGCCTGGCGCAGCGCCTCGTTGTAGCTGACCTTGCCCTCTTTCACCAGGCCCATGAGCGACTGGTCAAAGGTCTGCATGCCATAGGCAATCATGCCCTCTGCAATGGCGTCGTGGATCTCGCTGGTGCGGGTCTCGTCGGTGATGCACTCCCGGATCCTGCCCGTGGATACGAGGACCTCGCACGCGGGAACCACGCCCTCGCCGTCGATGTTGGGCAGGAGCCGCTGGGAGATGACCGCCTTGATCACGCCGGCGAGCTGAAGCCGCACCTGCAGGTGCTGGTGCGGGGGATACTGGGACACGATGCGCATGATAGTCTCCAGCGCATCGAGGGTGTGCAGGGTGGACAGCACGAGGTGCCCGGTCTCCGCAGCGGTGAGCGCGATGTCGATGGTCTCGCGGTCACGCATCTCTCCCACCAGGATGACGTCCGGGTCCTGCCTGAGGGCAGCTCTGAGGGCCATGGCGAAGGAGTTGGTGTCGGACCCCACCTCCCGCTGGTTGATGATGCACTTCCGGTCCTTGTGCAGGAACTCGATGGGGTCTTCGATGGTGATGACATGACAGTTCCGGAAGGTGTTGATCTGGTCCACCATGGCGGCCAGCGTGGTCGACTTGCCCGAGCCGGTCGTCCCGGTGACGAGAATGAGACCCTTGCGCTCCATGGAGATCTTCTTGATCACCTCGGGAAGGTGGAGATCGTCGAGGGAGGGCGGGTCGGTGGGGACGATGCGGAACACCATGCCGTAGCTCCCCCGCTGCCGGAAGCAGTTCACCCTGAACCGCGCCACACCGGAAAGGCTATACGCCAGGTCGATCTCGTTGGTTGTTTCGAATTTTGCCTGCTGGTACTGGTTCATCAGGCTGTACGCCATGGTCGAGATGTCGTCGTTCGTAAGGCGTTCACGATCCCGAAGCGGGATCAAGGCGCCGTACCTCCGGATGACCGGAGGCAGGCTGACCTTGATGTGGACGTCCGAGGCAGACATCTCGACTGCCTGCCTCAAGACATCGTTGATATCCATGTATCATGCCTCCCCGTATGTATTTGCCTCGATCTCTGAGCCTGTCTTCTCCCGAGCCTCGGCAGCTTTAACCGTCTTTCCTTGATTTTCGGCTAAGAGAAAGCTTTTCTTGAGATCCTCGTAAATCTCGGCGAATACTTCGGGGTGCTCTTTCAGGTAGGCCTTGGCGGCTTCCCTGCCCTGTCCGAGCCTCTGCTTTTTGTAGCTGTACCACGCCCCGGACTTCTCGATGACGCCCCTGCCCGGCGCGCTGCCCACGTCGAGGATCTCTCCGTAGCGGGAGATCCCCTCGCCGAACATGATGTCGAACTCCACTTCCTTGAACGGCGGGGCCATCTTGTTCTTCACGACCTTGACCCTGGTGCGGCTGCCCACCACATCGGTGCCTTCCTTGATGGGGCCGGCGTTCTTGATCTGGAGCCGTATGCTCGCATAGAACTTCAGGGCGTTGCCGCCCGTGGTGGTCTCGGGGTTGCCGTAGAGCACGCCGATCTTCTGCCGAGTCTGGTTGATGAAGATCGCCGTGGTGTTCGTCTTGGATATGGCGCCGGAGAGCTTGCGCAGGGCCTGGGACATGAGCCTGGCCTGGAGCCCCATGTGGGAATCGCCCATGTCTCCCTCGATCTCCGCCCTGGGCACCAGGGCCGCCACCGAGTCTATCACCACGATGTCCACCGCATTGGACCTCACCAGCGTCTCCGCGATCTCGAGAGCCTGCTCGCCCGAGTCCGGCTGGGAAACGAGAAGGTCCTCGACGTTGACGTTCAGCTTCTTTGCGTAATTGACGTCCAGGGCGTGCTCGGCATCGATGAATGCAGCCACTCCCCCTTGGGCCTGGGCAGAGGCGATGCAGTGCAGGGCCAGCGTGGTCTTACCCGAAGATTCGGCCCCGTAGATCTCGGTCACCCTTCCGCGGGGGATCCCACCGATGCTCAGCGCTTCATAGTCCAGAAGCAGCGATCCGGTGGATATGACCGGCACGTCCTTACCAACGGCATCGGACCCCATCCGCATGATAGAGCCCTTGCCGTACGACCGCTCTATCTTCGTAATCGCGTCCTGCAATGCCCGCTTTCTTCCGTCTTCCATGCTTCATTCTCCTTTTTCTTGCCCAAGAACGCTCCTATGCAAAACACTGTAGCGCGCCCCGGTCGGGGTCAACTCGCTCTTGTACAACACGATATGTTCAATGGTAAAACCTGTTTCCCTCACTTCCTGTGACAGATCTATCACAGTCGGTATCTTTAGTCTACCTATGGTTATGTGCGCACGGAAGGGCCTCTTTTCAGGCTCCATGCCGAACGACGAGCATATTCTGTCCACCCTTTCGGCGATCTCTGCCATGGTCCTGACATCGCCGCTCAGGCCTGCCCAGACCACCCGGGGCCTCCTCGTGTCAGGAAAGGCACCCAGCCGGGAAAGCATCACCTGCAGAGGGTGATATGCCTGCGCGATCACATCCAGCTCACGGGAGAGCTCAGGAACGAGCCCTTCGTCGACGCCGCCTAAGAACTTCAGGGTGACGTGCAGACCCTCGGGCTGCACCCACTTCACACCCCTGGCCTTGGGCCTCAAGCCCGAGATGACCTCCCCGAGACAGGACTTGACTTCTTCGGGCAGCTCAAATGCGATGAATGTCCGAATCATGGATACACGACCTCAACTGAAAAAGTGCCGTCTTCGCGAAGATCATCTTGTTCCCGGCCCTGTCGAAGGAAAAGCGGTAGTCCCTCACCATGTGTCCGGCCCTGCCCCCTGCCGCTATCCACACGGTCCCCACGGGCTTGGCGGCCGTTCCTCCCGATGGACCTGCAATACCCGTGGTGGCCAGACCCACGTCCGCACCGGTGAGGGCGAGCACACCTTCGAGCATGGCCAGGGCGACCTCCCTGCTCACCGCCCCGTGCCGAATGATGAGCTCTTCTGAGACACCGAGAACCCTTGTCTTGATGTCGTTGCTGTACGAGACCACTGAACCCAGGAAATAGTCGGAGCTGCCCGGAAGCTGCGTCATGAGGTGGGCGATGAGACCGCCCGTGCAGGATTCCGCTGTGGCGCATGTGAGCCCTCTCCCCCTAAGCAGGGCACCCACCGTGGCGTTCAGGTCCCGGCCCTCGAGGGCATGCCTTCCCAGGATGCGCCTCACCCTTTCCTCAAGGGCGCTGGGCACGATCACCGCCACCTCCATGTCCCTGGGCAGGTAGCCGCAGGACGGCGCCAGGTCGCCCAGCCGGCGGGCTATCTCCACCTCCCGCAGGCCGAAGACCGCTACCTCCACCGACTGTGGCGCTCCCCGGTTCAGGCGGTCGACCACGGTTGCGAACATGGCGAGCGTCTCTGCCGGGACTCCAGGGAAGAACATCACCCTTGTCCCCGACTCGAAGCTCAGGTCAATGCCCAGGGCAGAGCCCACAGGGTTGGCGATGTCCGGGTTCCTGCTGATGTGCTCCTTTTCCTCAAGCATCCTGACCGCGGCGGGGGTGGTGTCATCCGGGGTGAGACCCAGCCCGCCGGTCACCACAATGAGGTCGGACTCTGCCTGCACATCGAGGATCGTCCTTAAGAGCACCGCGGGGTCGTCTCCGATCACGCGGATCTCCCCCATGGCGATGCCGCGGGAGACCATCATGGCGGCAAGGGGCTGGATGAGCAGATCCTGGCGGAGGCCGCAAAGGATTTCCGAGCCGGTGATGATGATCGAGCCTTTCATAACGGATTCTTCAGCGTCTTCCGGATGAGCGTCAGGGAGACTGCGCTCAACGCGCCGGCCACCACATCGTCCGCCATGACACCGGCGCCTCCCGGCAGCGCCTCAGCGGTGCTCACCGGCGGAGGCTTCAGGATGTCGAAGAACCTGAACAGGGCCATGGCGAGAAGGATCCCCCCCATGCCTGCCGGCCGTGAAACGAGCGCGATGAGTGTGCCTGCCACCTCGTCGATCACGATCTTCCCGGGGTCCTTTCCCCAGAGCCTTTCCATCCTTTCCGATGCACAGACCCCCAGCAGCGTCAGGCCCACGGTGAACAGGAGATACCAGGGGAGGGACAGGCGCCTCAGGATGAGGTAGAGGGGCAACGTCGCAACGGTGGCAACGGTCCCGGGGGCTGCGGGGGAATATCCGGCTCCGAAAAAGGTGGCGATCAGTCGGCTCGGGACCTCGAGATCTCTCATCGGGTGCTACGCCGATTCCATGCCGCCGATCTTTTCCATGATCCTGGCAAGGGGTCCGGCCGAGATGTTTTTGTCCATCTCGTTGATGATGTCCCGGTAGCTGCTCACGAGCTGCAGGCCTTCCTGGGTCAGCTGGGCACCCACCCTGCCGTGCCTTCCCTTCTCCAGGAGACCGATGCCGAGCTTTTCTTCATAGTCCCTGACCTTTCCCCATGCCGCCCGGTAGGACATCTTGAGCTCCTGTGCGGCCTTGTGGAGAGAGCCCGTCTCCGCCACGAGGTTCAGGAGCGTGTAGATCCCCATGCCGAATACCGTATTTCCGTTTTTTTCGATCCAGATCTTATATCCGAAATTCATAGTGAATGAGATACCACTATGCTTGCAAAGAATCAACGGTTCTCGCGCATGCAGTGAATTCACGGCCCGGGGGCTCTTTGTGGTTGATTCAAAGGGCCTAATACGCTATGAAATCTCCCAGATCAGGAAGGCAGGTTCGACATATGACAGAATGTTACATCAAGGATTTATCCCAGCACGCAGGAGAAGAGGTCACGATAAAGGGATGGGTCTCCAACAGGAGGTCCAGCGGAAAGGTGTCCTTCCTCATCATCAGGGACGGAAGCGGGACCTGCCAGGCCATAGCCGAGCGGGAGACCCTGGGTGAAGAGATATATCCGGAGATCAAGAAGATCCCCCTGGAGTCGTCGATGGTGGTCCAGGGCACGGTCAGGGAAGAGCCCAGGTCGCCGGGCGGCTATGAGCTGACCGCAACGAAGATCGACATCCTCCACAAGTCCGAGGAGTTCCCCATCGGCAAAAAGGAGCATGGCCCGGACTTCCTTCTGAACAACCGCCACCTCTGGCTCAGGTCGAGCAGGCAGGTCGCCATCATGCGGGTGAGGGACACCCTGGTGCGCCACGTGAGGGACTACTTCCACAAAAACGGCTTCACCCTCATCGACTCACCCATCTTCACCACCACCTGCGGCGAGGACACCTCGAGCCTGTTCTCGGTGGATTACTTCGACCTGGGCAAGGCCTACCTCTCCCAGACCGGCCAGCTCTACCTCGAGGCAGCCATATTCGGGCTGGGTAAGGTGTTCTGCCTGGGGCCCACCTTCAGGGCGGAGCGCTCGAAGACGAGACGACACCTCATCGAGTTCTGGATGGTGGAAGGGGAGATGGCCTTTTACGACCACGACATGAACCTTACCCTCCAGGAGGATTTCGTCTCGTACATCGTGCAGAACACCATCGCGGAAAGGGAACAGGAGCTGAAGTTCCTCGAGAGGGACATCGAGCCTCTGAAGAAGGTGACTCCACCCTTCAACCGGATCACCTACGACGAGGCGCTCGAGATCCTCAGGAAGAACGGCTCGGATATCCAGTGGGGCTCCGATCTCGGCGGAGACGACGAGACCATCATTACGAGCCTCTACGACAAGCCCATCTTCATCGAGAACTATCCGAAGAAGGTCAAGGCCTTCTACATGAAGGAGCATCCCGAAAAGCCCGAGTATGTCCGATGCGCGGACCTGCTTGCGCCGGAGGGATACGGGGAGATCATCGGCGGGTCCCAGCGTGAGGACGATTATGACAAGCTGCTGAAGGCCATTCTGGACAACGGCCTGGACCCCGAGCGCTACGGCTGGTACCTCGATCTGAGGAAATACGGCAGCGTGCCCCACTCCGGGTTCGGGCTCGGGATCGAGAGGACCCTGTCCTGGATATGCGGCCTCAAGCACGTGCGCGAGACCATACCCTTCCCCAGGATGATCTACCGGGCGTATCCGTAATAAAATCAAGAAGAGAAAAGGAGCCCTCGGCAGGCATGAGCCTGCTGCAGGGCTTTTATTATGAGCATGGTATTAGAACCTTACAACGATTCCATAAGATTGCATGGATCTTTTATGAAGAAGCCGGGGTGGGAGGAAAAGAATTGGAGCGGGAAACGGGATTCGAACCCGCGACGTCAACCTTGGCAAGGTTGCACTCTACCACTGAGTTATTCCCGCCCAAAACACCCTACCCATATAAGCAACAACGTTTTCTTTGTCAAGGCACTTTTGCAGGCCCTCCAGCGGAGTCGGGATTTTTCTCTGAACGCCTGTTGTCCCCGGTAAATTTTACGGTTTTCCTCATCATGCCGATCCAATTCTATTGACAATTCGGACCATATCGTTACTTCTCATTTATATACTATCGCCCCAGGATACGTATGGCGTTCGGATAACGTGGGAACTACCTTCGTATTCCTTTTCCTTAGTAGAGGTGTTACATGGACAGCAAAGAGCATATGAGTACCGATCCGCAGGTGATGCTCACCGAGTGGCTGAGGGCAGCGAATAAATTCTGGGCAGCGCCTGAACCGGAAAAGGAGAGGCAACCGGGGGAATCCGACAGGAAGAAGGAGGCACCCCGTTCCGTTCACGAGACCGCAGCCTCCGCCATGAAGACGCTGACCACGCTCTTCACCGCGATGAACGACCCGCTGCTCATCGACGCCACTTTCCGGGGAACCGCCATTCTCCCCGAGATCATGGAAAGCTTCATGCGGTCGGGAACAAAGGCGTATCTCTCCTTCCAGAGGCAGCTCTCGGAAAAGGTCGGCAAGATGGGAAGCGCGCCCCCCGACAATCTTGATGCCCTCCAGGCCTGGACGACCTTTTACGAAGAAGAGATCCAGCGGTACTTCCACATACCCCAGCTTGGCCTGAACAGGTTCTATCAGGAACGATTCAACAAGGCTATCGACAAATACAACATATTCGTCGCCTCCCTGACAGATTTCCTTCAGGTACTCCAGGTTCCCTTCGACAGGACGACGCAGGACATGCAGGAAAAGATCGAGGAGCTCAAGGAATCCGGCAAGCTCCCTGATGATGCCAGGGAGTATTACCAGATGTGGGTGAAGACCCTTGAGGGGCACTTCATGACCCTCTTCAAATCCCCCGAGTACATCGAAGCCCTTGGTAATGCTATGGGAGCACTCGAAGACTACCTTGGAGCGAGAAACAGCATCATACAGGACCTGCTCCAGTCCTTCCCCATACCAACGAACAAGGAGATGAACGATCTCTACAAGGAGGTCTACCTGCTGAAAAAGAAGGTCCGGGAGCTGGAAAAGGCGGGCGGGAAGGAATAGCAGCAAAGGAGATACCATGGATAGACCAAAAATTCCTGTTGATCTGATCGTGAAGCACCTTGCCGAAGAGGCTGAACAAGCCCAGGAGCGGGCGCAGAAGGCCTCTGACATCCTCCTGGGCTCCCTCGAGACTGAGATAGCCACAACGCCCTACGATGTGGTGTACGAGGAAGACAGGGTCAAGCTGAAGCACTATCATACCCCCGACACCGTCAATAGTGAGATCAAGACCCCTCTCCTGGTGGTGTATGCCCTCATAAACCGGGAAACCATGCTTGACCTCCAGCCCGAAAGGAGCGTGGTGAAGAATTTTCTGGAGAACGGCATAAACCTGTACATGGTCGACTGGGGATACCCCACGTCCAAGGACAGATTCCTCACCATAGACGATCACGTCAACGGCTACATGGACAATATGGTCGACTTCATCAGGAAGAGAGAAGGCGTCGACAAGATCAACCTCATGGGCATCTGCATGGGGGGGACCTTCAGTGTCATCTACTCAGCGCTCCACCCTCAGAAGGTCAAAAACCTCATCACCACCGTCAGCCCGACCAACTTCGACACGACCCAGGGACTCCTTCACATCTGGATGAAATGGATGAATGTGGACAAGACTATCGAAACGTTCGGGAACATGCCAGGGGATCTCATGAACTTCGGATTCCTCCTCCTCAATCCCGCACGGCTGATGATCGACAAGTATATTGGTTTTTTAGAAAATATGGACAACAAACCCTTTGTCGAAAATTTCATCCGCATGGAAAAATGGATTTTCGACAGCCCTGACGTTCCGGGAGAGACGTTCAGGCAGTTCATCAAGGACTGCTATCAGGACAATCTCCTTATCCAGAGCAAGCTCATGGTCGGCGGAAAACGGGTGGACCTCAAAAAGGTCACTATGCCGCTGCTCAACATCTATGCCCAGTATGACCACCTCGTGCCGCCGGGCGCTGCAGAGAAGCTCACGAGTGTCGTGGGAAGCACGGATACTGAAAACGTATGCCTGGAAACCGGACATATCGGTATCTACGTCAGCTCGAAAACGCAGAAAGAATTTGCTCCCAAGATCGTCCAGTGGCTCAAGGATCACGAAGGCCGTTTTGAGCCAGAGCACCAGATCAGCCCCAACAGAAAAAAATCAGCCCGGGCCAGGGCGGGTTCAGCTGTGAAGAAAAAACCGTTGAGCATCAAAAGAATCGAGGAGATGAGCCATGCCGGAGAAAGAAAACTATTTCTTGACAATTTGCAAGGTGAACAGGGCATTCGGGACAACCCTTGAAAAGGACGAGCTGCTCGATCTGATTGTCCAAAGCGCCATTGAGACCATGGATGGAAAGGCTGCCTGCCTTTTCCTCCAGGAAGAGAGGGAAAGCCCCTACTTCGTTGCCATGGCTCAGAGGGGCCTGTCGAAAAACTATCTCCACGTAGAGCCCAAAGAAGCCAGACGGGCCGCCGAGGTGATCCTCGATAAGGGCTACATCGCCATCCAGGACGCGACAACAGACCCCCGGGTGCAGAACCACGCGCTCAAGAAAAAGGAAGGCATAGCGTCCATCCTCGTTGTCCCTGTCATGGTCAAGGATAAGGTCATCGGCGTTCTCTCCCTGTATACCGCTCGACGCAGAAGATTCTCCCGCGATGAGATCGAGTTTCTCACCGCCCTGGCTGAACAGGGGGGCATGGCCATCGAGCGTGCACGTCTTGTTGAGCAGATGCGCAAGAATACGGAGCTGTTTCACAAGCTGGCAGCGAGCATGAACGACAAGCTCGACCTCAAACACATCATGGAGATCATGACCGAGGGAGTAGCCAAGGCCTTTGGGGTGAAGGCCGCCTCTGTCCGTCTCCTTGACGGTGAGAAAAAGGTTCTGCAGATGGTTTCCAGCTACGGCCTGAGCAAGAGATACCTGAGCAAGGGCCCTGTCTACGCGGAGCAGAGCATCAGCGAGGCCCTGAAGGGAAAGGTCTGCGCCATCGACGATGCCTGCACGGCAGAGGGGGTCCAGTACAAGGACGAAAAGAAGGAGGAGGGGATTGCCTCCATCCTGAGCGTTCCCATAAAGGCAGGGGAAGAAGTGATCGGCGTCCTGCGGCTCTACAGCGGAACGCCCAGGGAGTTCACCGAAGACGAGCGCATGTTCGCCGCTGCCCTGGCTCAGCAGGGAGGCCTTGCCATCCAGAACGCTTCCTGCATGCTCATGCTCCAGGAAGATCTCAAGGACCTCAAGGACGACATCTGGAGTCACAGGTCCTGGTTCTGATCCCCCACGTGCCGTTGCATCCTGTGCAGGCATCGTGCCCGGGATCAACCCGCTCGTGTTTTTGAAACGGTGATGAGTGACCTTTCCAAAAGGAGAAAACCATGATCGGAAAGACCATTGACCAACTTCAGGTTGGGGATTTCGCCCAGTTTGCGAAAACGATCACTGAGGCGGACATCGTTCTTTTTGCAGGCATAACCGGGGATCTCAACCCTGCGCACATAAATGAGGCATATGCAGCGAACACCTTCTTCAAGACCAGGATCGCCCATGGGATCCTCCTGGCGGGCTTCATCTCCTCGGTCATCGGGATGCAGCTCCCGGGCCCCGGGACCATCTATATCCGCCAGGAGCTCAACTTCACTGCCCCGGCCCGCATCGGGGACACCATCACGGCCAGGGTGGAGGTCTCCGAGATCAACAGGGAAAAGAACCGGATTATCCTGAAGACCACCTGCATCAATCAGAACAGTGAGATGGTTCTGGACGGTCAGGCGCTGGTAAGCCCGCCGAAAGCACCGAAACGGTAGGAGATACAGATCCAGCCAACAGGAGCTTCCACTCAATAACGCCACGGGGCTTTCGCTCCCCGTTCGAGCCAATTCTTCCTCAGGATACTCCCGCTCCTATCTCTTCGACTCTCTGGGCGCTGCAGGGGCCTTTTTCCTTGACCGGGTGGCCTTCTTCTCTTCGGGCGCCTGCTGTTCCTCTTTAGGGGTCTGCGGCTGGCCCATGAGCCTGGTGAAATTCGACATCAGGTCCTGGAACTGCCTGGTCTGATTTCTCATGAGCTCTTCGAAGCTTTTGAGCCCCTGGGTCTGGAGAGACAGCTCTTCGGCCAGGACCTTGCCGACCGTGCCCTTCTCCCGCTCTTCCACGCTCTTCTTGTACGTCTCATACTCCTCGAGCAGGTCCTCGTAATCCTTTCTGGGAACGAGATCCATGAGGGCGAGGAAATCCTTGATGGATTTCTGCATCTCCTCATTGGCCCTGATGAAGATCTTGAGATACTCATTCGAAGCCCGGGCAAGGGCATCCATGCCGGAAAAGACGCCCATCATCCCGCTCATGTCCGGCATCTCCCAGAATCCGCCCTGTGCCAGCTTTGAGAAGTCTTCCATCTGCTTCTGCCCTTTCGCTGCGGTGAGGAAGTAGTTGCCCCACAGTTCCATGAGATTTTTATCCACGGCCTTCTCCTTTCCCTGGCTGATCGATCTCAAGCTGGAAGAGAACCGGCCCTCGCTGGTTTTTCTTTCCAAAACGCTTGTCGAGGGAGAATTCCGTCTTCGGGTTGGACCAGGATGTCGCTATTGCCAGATGTCCTTTGGGGAATTCCGCCACCTCCACATCAATGAAATCGGTGGGTGCGAGCGCGGTCTCCTTCTCCACCAGATCGTCCTTTTCCCCGTAGCAGATGAGCCATTTGATCCCCTTCTCCGGGATGCGGTGCAGGTTGAGCTTCCTGTCGAACAGGCGCACCGGCAGGGTGCCGTCTTTGCTTATGGGGATGTTGTACTGATCGAAGCTCAGCCTGGTGACTGCCAGCGGCAGATCGGTCCGCTCATAGGCAAGCCAGTACTTGATGGCCAGGGCTGTCTTATTGAACGGCCCTTTCACCATCCCTCCAGCCGATATCATGACCAGGTCCCGGTAAAAATCAACGAGGGGATATTCACTCTCGATGGCCCTGAGCTTGTACACCCACCCCATGAGCTTCCCGTCAGCGACCTTGTTGCCGTTGGGCAGGGTCTTGGTCCCATAGGCGAGCTGATTGAACCTGGGGGGGAGACTCTTGAGGAAGGCGGCGAGCCCCGGGCTCCTCGTCCCGTCCATGGGTGAGACGCAGGTGATCAGCGCATCCACCAGGCCGTCCAGCTCACCCGAGAGGATGTCGCAGAGCGCCATGAAGCCTCCCTGGCAGTATCCGTTGAGGGTTACGTTCTTCCCGTGCTTCTTCTTGACGATCTCGCAGAAATACCTCGTGTCGCGGGCATCATCCTCTCCGGTCATGACCTGGAAGGCCGGCGTCTCCCAGATGTTCTTGGCTACCCGGATGTATGTGGGAATCCCCCTGTTGGCGAACGCATGCACGTAGCTCTTGTTGTCCCCCGGGAGGAAGGCGAGGATATTCGTGCCGAGCACAAAGGGCGGGATGGTGATGAGAGGCTTGCCATCCTTTTTGACCGTAACGTCTTTATGGGTCGGAAGGACCTGCCAGAGGACGAACCGATCGGTCTCTCCTGCCTTGATGTACCTGCCGTTGTCGAAATGAAAACCGTACTGGTCCCTGATCCCCTTGATGGCCTGGGGATAGTCGTACACCACCCGGTCGAGGAGCTCCGCCTGCTCGGTAAAGAACTCGTCGATCTGTTTGCCCGGTTTCCCGAGGAGGGTGTTGAGCATGGCATCATAGGCCTCGTTGAATTTCGGGAAATGATATTCGGCCACTGTTGCGATGCTGGACGCGACCGCCTTTTCCGCCACACCGAGGTTCATGTGGAGGAGATCGGAATAATCCTTCACGGTATCGGCGGGCGGCTCTTCGAGGACCTTTTCCCTTTCCACGCCCACGAAGTCGCCAACCGATATCATGAAGGCCTCGTTGAAATCCTGGAAATACCTCATGACGCCTTCGCCATACGCTTGGGCAGCCTTCGTGCCCTGGGCGACTGCGATGGTCATCCTCGAGAGGATGTCTCCAAGTCTTCCGTAGTATGCTAATACGTCACCGTACTGATTGGGATACTGTGTTTCAGGTTCTATCATGCACCCCCACCATGGGAATCTCCCGCGGGTCTACTTCTTCGCCTTTTCCAGAGAGGCGAAATACTCTTCCACCTTCTTGAAATTCTCATCCACGGCCTTCTTGTAATTCTCCTGGCCTTTCTTGTAGGCGTTCACCCACTGGTCCAGAACCTTTTTCCCGTCTTCCGGGAGCCAGTTCGCCTGATCGATGAAGGACCTGGCGATCTTTTCCGTCTGTTCCTGGATCATCTTCATGGCATTGAAGCTGTTATCGATCGTTGTTTTCTGAAACTCTATCAACTGTTTCATGAATGCGCCCTGGTCCATACTGCTTCCTCCTAGCTTTGTCTTTTTATGTTGCACGCTCATCTTGGTCAGCCCGGCAGCACGTTTCCTTCACGAGTCTGGAAAGCGGTGAACCCGGTCTGCCGTCCCTGCATCCGCAAAATACCCTGACAGTACTATTATAATTCCTTTCTTATAACCTACAATGCCTGTCCTGAACCTTTTCCTGGAACCGATCCAGGAAGCATTGAGAGGGGCAGGGTCTTGGGGTATTCTCATCACCAGCCTTTCCCTGCATCTCACCCCGACTGCCCCTCACCAGGGCCATGCACCTGTCGATCACGCCTTCCGCCTATCCGCTCTCCTGTCCAGCCCTGTCCCGCATCAACCTGCGCCGCAGCGAAGGGACCCAGGAAAGGCCTCGTCCTTCGGATTCCTGCGGCAAGCATCCGCACGCTGTCATCAGGACGCCTTGCCTTCCTGCCTGCTCTCTGATGCTGACTTGGAATCCTGCTCAGAGACCTTCCTGCCTCCTTCCGTTGCTGACCTTGTAGCCTGCTGGGTGGCCTGAGCAGTTGTCATGATGTATGACTCCAGCTTCTCATAGCCGTCATCCATGGCGCGCTTGAAGTCGTCCCTGCCCTTTTTGTAGATCCTCCCCCATTCGAGGATGATATTTTTGCTTTCCTCGGGCAGCCATGGGGCCCTGTCCAGCATGAAGCTCATCGACCGTTCGGCCTGGTCCTGGATGGTGGCCATGCTTTTATAAAAATTATCGAAAGTGTTTTTCTGAAAATCAAACACCTGCTTTACCATCGTTTTCTGGTCCATGTTTCCCTCCTTATCTTTGGAAATTAAGGCATTTTTATAATCTAAACGTGTTTTGAAAGGTTGAATGAATGTATCCTCCCAGTTGGTCATACCCGTCATCGACGGCCTTTTTGAAATCGTTCCTGGTCTTTCTGGCCATGCTGAACCAGTCTCTGACGAACCCTCTGCTTGTGGACGGGATCCAAGCCGCCTGATCCATGAAATCATAGGTGAGCCTCTCAGCCTGGTCCTGCAGGGTTGCAAGGGCTTCATAGCCATTGTCGAAAGAGGCCCTCTGCAGGCTGACCATCTGCAATACCAACGCCCTCATATCCATCTTTCGTTCCCCCTGATATTTATTTCGAGATGCGAGTCTCAATCCAATAATAGGGACACCCCTTGTTTTGTCAAGGTGAATTTATTGCACTGCAACAATTTCTGGCTGAGGGTTTCAGTTGATAATAATATTGATGGGTATTATCTAGAATCCTACGGTTCACGCCAGAAACCGGTTTACATTGCTTTCAGTTCGTCATCTGAGAATATTGCAGTGCGTCAATTCTTGTTGATGCCGGTTCGTCTGTGCTATAGTCATGCTGTTCACTCGGAGGGTGGAGAACAGGAACCCTGCTTCAGTGTGGGGATCTTACCCTGCGGAAAGGAAAAGGCAGCCCCGGGATGGCGAAAAGCGAGAAGCTTCTCTTGAAGAAATACGGGAACAGGCGGCTGTACGATACGGCAAAGAGCTCGTATGTCACCTTGGCGGACGTCGCCGAGATCATCAGGAAGGGAACCGACGTAGAGGTGATTGATGCGGACACGAAGCAGGACGTGACCGCGTTCATCCTCACCCAGATCGTACTCGAACAGGCGAGAAAGAAGAACGCCCTGCTGCCGCCGGAGCTCCTTCACCTCATCATCCGGTATGGGGAAAACGTGCTGCAGGAATTTTTTGAAAAATACCTGCAGCACATCATACAGAACTATCTCGAATTCAAGAAGACCGCCGACCAGCAGTTCAGCAAGTGGATCGACATGCAGAAGGACTACTCGGACATGGCCCGCAAGACCCTCGAAGGCCTCACATCCTTCCAGCCCTTCTTCGGCAGCTTTCCGGAGCCTCCCGACAGGGAGAAGAAGTAGTCCTCAGCCCCTGCGTTTCTCTCTAGATCCCGGCGGCCTTCTCCCGATGGTCAGCCGAAGCCCTCTTGCGCGGGCCTGCGGCATGGCAGGTCCGTATGAATTCCAGCGCCTCGGGCCATTCGTGCTGGAGGGCCCTCTTGCCCATGAAGACGGATATGTGCCCCGCCTGGGGAATGACGGCCTTGAATATGTGCTCCTTGGGTGTCGATGCGTGGTGCTGCATGTTGTGCACCTGTGGGATGAGCGTTATGTCGTCCTTCTCACCCGCAAGCAGTACCAGCGGGCAGGTAATGTTGCCCAGGTCGACGTACCTTCCGAACACCTTGAGCTCTCTTTTTATCAGCTTGTTGTCCTTGAACAGGTCCTTGACCACCTGGAGGTACCAGGTCCCAGGAAGGTCCTGGGTGTAGTCGTACCAGCCCATGAACCTCTTTGACCTCTCGTGATAGCTCTCGTCCCTCACATTGATCCAGAGGTTCAGGTAATCGCCCACGAACCTGTCGTACGAGTTCATGAGCTTCCACCCCGAGAGCATGAGATCCCCTGACATGTTGCCGCACCCGCATGCGACCATGTACTGATAGAACCAGAACGGGAGGGTATTCACGATGTCCTGGATCTTCCCGCCGCCCGCGGTGAAATCGATGGGAGATGCGGCGAGGATGAGCGCATGCACGTCCCGGGGAAACAGGGCTGCGTATATCGCCGACAGCCAGCCTCCCTGGCATAACCCGGCAAGTGTGACCGGAGAACCGGTCATCTTGACGCACATGAGCATCTGCTTGACGAGGTCGTCGATGGTCTCGTCCTTTCTCTTGGGCGTGCTCGATTTCCACTCAATGGCGTATACCGGGCTGTCTGTGCAGCTCAGGCAGGTCCTTACCAGACTGTGGTCCGGAGAATAGTCGGCAATGCATGAATGATGTCCTGCCTGTGGAGGAACGATGAGGATGGGCGTACCCGTGCGTGCATCGTCAAACCTCCTGAGTGCAACGGCATCATCCTCATAGATGATACTGCTGGAAGTGGCCCATTCCGGCTTGCAGTGGTGGAGAGCGGTTTCGTAAAACTTCATGAGGTCTTCGTAGGGTGTAGCCATGATGTATCTCCTTGGTGTTAAGGTATTCTGCTCATCAGGTTTTCGTGAATCACCGGGAAACCCGCCTGAGACACTATCGCCACAGAGGGCCGTGATCCCCACTGACGGTATCGGAAGGGCGCCCAGCAGACTTAACAGCACTTCGCCCCTTTGAGCAGGAAAAACACTTTTTTTTCCAACATTCCCTCTTCATTTTATTCTTAATTAGGTCTTGCCAGTGTAATATTCAATGGATAGATATTTAATGGTTACTATTACCAATATTATCCCTTTGTTAGGCGGATTGTTTTTCGAAAATCTTCAGGGACAACGGGCCCTGTGCACATGGGAGAGCTGCCGGTGACATCTCATTTATGCGCAGGAAAGTCGGCTGGGTGAACATCCGCAGGAGACGTTCCCCAGCGAGGTATGTCGGAAGGCAGGGGGAGGGTTTTGTGAGGGCCTCCAGGTTATTTTGTCTTCTTCTCTCCGGTGAGGAAACCGGCGTCATGATACTCGGGATGGGGGTAGGTATAGAACCCTTTGCCCGTCTTGTATCCAAGCTCGCCCCTGTCCACAAACCCCTTGAGGTAGTCCGCGTTCTTCTGGGCCTGGGCATCGCCGAGCTGCTTGGCCCAGTAGTCGGTAATGTGCCATGCCGTGTTCAAGCCCACCTGGTCCATCATGCCGAAGGGGCCGATGGGCATGAGGGTGACCCCCATCCAGGCCCGGTCCACGTCCGTGTACGTAGCCACGTCCCTGGTAACGAGAGTGAGCGCGGTGGCAAAGAGGTTCGTGAGCATGGTGTTGAATACATAGCCGTTGTTTTCCCGGTTCAGCATGATGACGATCTGCCCGATGCTCTCTGCGAAATCCCTGACGAGCTGCGTCACCTCAGGGTCAGTGCCCGGGTGCGGCATGACATCCACCACGCGGTTTGCCCTCAGGTCGTGGAAATGGAGCGCGCACAGCCTTTCCGGCCTGCCCGAGGCCTCGGCAAACATGGAGGGCGTCAGCATGGAGGTGTTGGTAGTGAATACCGTCCGCTCAGGGCAGAGGGCGTGGAACTGGGCAAACACCCTGCCTTTCAATGCCGGGTCGTCCGGCACGGATTCGCTCACGAGATCCGCGTCCCTGGCTGCCTGGGCAGGGTCGGTTGTGTAGGAGATGCGCCCGAGGGCAAGCTGCAGCCTCTCCTGGTCAATGCGTCCGATGGATGCATACCATGAGCCCAGCTTGCCCACCCGCGCGGAGGCCTTGTCCAGGATATCCTGGGAAATGTCGTAATACACCACGGAATATCCATGGATGGCGCACTCGAGTCCGATCTGCTGCCCCATGGTCCCTGCCCCGATGATGAGAACCTTCTTGATGTCGGAAAGCTTCATACCCTCCCCCTTGTCTGTCTGTTCGTCACGAACCCTTGCTAAGCCAGCGCTCCGCCATCGACCACCATGCACGCGCCGGTGGTGAAGGGAGCGGCGTCGGACACCAGATAGAGCACAGCCCCCGCTATTTCCCTGGGCTGGCCGTGCCTGCCCATGGGGATCATCTTCACTGCGTAGTCATAGATCATCTCGTTGTCCATGATGGCTTTCGAGAAGTGGGTGTCCACGAGGCCCGGAAGCAGGGCGTTCACCCGGATGTTCTTGGCTGCGAGCTCCTTGGCGAAGGCCTGGGTCATGGAGATGAGCCCTGCCTTGGTGATGGAATAGATGCCCTGGAAGGGTGCGGGCTTTACCCCGTTGATGGAAGACACATTGACCACCGAGCCGCCGCCGGCTTCGATCATGAGCGGGACAGCCTTCTGTACCATGAAGAACGGCCCCTTGAGGTTCACGTCGAAGGTCTTGTTCCACACACCCTCGTCAGCCCCGAGCATCTCCCCGAAATAGGGATTGGTTGCCGCGTTGTTGATGAGGATGTCCAGCTTCCCGAACCGGTCCCTGACCTTGTCGAAGAGCTCCCCGACCTGCTTCAGGTCCCCGACATGGCAGGCCATCACGCACGCCTTCCCTCCCCGGGAAGCGATCGTGTCCGCAACGCCCTTCAGCGCATCCTCCTTCCTGCTCACGAGGATGCAGGTGGCGCCGTAGTCCGCCAGCGTAATGGCGATGGCCTCGCCGATCCCCCTGCTCGCTCCGGTCACCAGTGCAATCTTTCCATCCAAACTGAAGCTCACCTTTTCCATGCCTCGCTCCTTTCCCTTGGTTTGAGAACCGCCCTGGTGACGTCTGACCCTCAAGGGCTCGTGACGGGATTTCCGCCACGCCCTCCTCTCAAAAAGCAACGGGCAATGAACATAACAGTAATTATCTTTTATCTTGCAGTATTTATTAGATATTTATTCTATTCGTGCTCTTTTTGTCAATGAGATTATTCTCCCGCCCAAGGATGCTGCCCGGAGCGTCGACCGGCGAGAGCAGAGGAGAAGGCTCAAGGTCCCGGCAGGAGCATGGCCCGGTCCCTGAGCCTTCGGCGCAGCGCTACTTTTTGTCCCGAGCGCCGGTGAGGAAGTCCGGCTGTGCATACGCAGGATCGGGATAGGAATAGAACCCCTTCTTCGTCTTGAACCCCAGCTCGCCCCTGTCCACGTACTCCTTGAGGAAGGCCGCGTTCTTCAGCGCCTGGGGGTCCCTGGTCCGGTTGGCCCAGTAGTCGGTGATGGTCCACACGGTCTTGAGTCCCACCTGATCCATGATGCCGAAGGGGCCGACGGGCATGAGGGTGACCCCCATCCATGCCCGGTCGATGTCCTCGATGCTTGCAACGTCCCTGGTGGCGAGGGTCAGGGCGGTCAGGAAGAGGTTCGAGAGCATGGTGTTGAACACGTAGCCGTTGTTTTCCCTGTGGAGCATGATGGCGATCTGCCCGATCCTGACCGCAAAGTCGTAAACGAGCTGCGTCACCTCGGGGTCAGTGCCCGGATGTGGCATGACATCCACCACGCTGGTGGTCCGCACGTCATGGAAATGCAGGGCGCAGAGCTTTTCGGGCCTGCCGGTGAGCTGGGCGAACTTCGAGGGCATGAGCAGGGAGGTGTTGGTGGTGAAGACCGTCCGCTCCGGGCAGAGCTCGTTGAACTGGGCAAACACGCGGGCCTTGATCTCCGGGTCTTCGGGCACGGACTCGCTGATGATGTCCGCGTCTTTCGCTGCCTCCCTCGGATCGGAGGTGGCGGAGATCCTCCCCATGATCTCTCCCAGCTCCTCGCTGGTGATCTTTCCCAGAGGAACGAACCACGACGACCCGAGCTTCTCGATGTTCTTCACCGATTTCGCGAGGATCTCGTCCGAGATGTCGTACAGCATCACCTGGAACCCGTGCATGGCGCAGACAAAACCGATCTGCTGCCCCATGGTCCCGGCTCCCAGGATGAGCACCTTTCTGATGTGATCGATCTTCATATGGTCACCCTTTCTTCATGCAGTATATGTCTTTCAGCGCTCACGACAGGCGGGGCTTGAGCGGACGTTTCCGCCCCTGTGCGGCCCTATGCCAGGGCGCCCCCGTCCACGACAAAGCTCGCCCCCGTGGTGAAGGATGCAGCGTCCGATACCAGGTAGAGCACCACGCCCGCGATTTCCCTTGGCTCCGCGTGCCTGTTCATGGGAATCATCTTCACCGCCATGTCGTGGATGGCCTCGTTGTCCATGATGGCCTTCGAGAAGTGGGTGTCCACGAGGCCTGGAAGCAGGGCGTTCACCCGGATGTTCTTGGCGGCGAGCTCCTTGGCGAAGGCCTGCGTCATGGAGATGAGGCCGGCCTTGGTGATGGAGTAGATCCCCTGGAAGGGCGCGGGCTTGACGCCGTTCACGGACGACACATTCACGATCGACCCGCTGCCGGAATCGGCCATGAGGGGGATGGCGTACTTGATGAGGAAGAACGGACCCTTGAGGTTGACGTCGAAGGTCTTGTTCCACACGCCCTCGTCAGCTCCGAGCATCTCGCCGAAGTAGGGATTGGTGGCCGCGTTATTAATAAGGATGTCGAGCCTGCCGAAACGCTCCCTGATCTGCGCGAAGAGCCCCTCGATCTGCTTGAGGTCACCCACGTTGCAGGCAATGACTTCCGCCTTTCCCCCGCGGGAAGCGATGGTGTCCGCAACGCCCTTCAGCGCATCCGCCTTCCTGCTCACAAGGATGCAGGTGGCGCCGTAGTCAGCCAGCGTAATGGCGATGGCCTCGCCGATCCCCCTGCTTGCCCCGGTCACCAGAGCGATCTTGCCGCTCAAAGAAAAATCAACCTTTTCCATGGTCTGCTCCTTTTTGTTTTGATTTCCACCCTGGCCCTGTATTTGTCCCACCGATCCCAGCAGGAGGCAAGGACAAAAACCGAGGTCCCTTATTATAGTCCCCCTCAATATTCCGTTCACTAAAAAGGGTAAAACTTTTAACAATGCCTGTTTCGAAAGTTATTTCTACATTTTTATTAACTCATTTCAGAGCATCAGTCAATTACTACTTGACAAAATAATAGTTGCGCTCTAGTATTTCCCACATGAAGTTGAGTGATACCAGGAAATCACCTTTATTCAGCAGGCTGCAGCCTGACCCTTCCCGCGCGCACACTGAGCGCGCAACCCTTTCGAGGTGGCCATGGCAAAGGTAAAGCAGAAAACCGAGAGAAGAGAGCGGATCATGGAAAGCGCCCTGAAGATCTTTGCAGAGAAGGGCTTCCAGGATGCGACCATCTCCGAGATCAGCAAAGCGGCGGGAGTGTCCGACGCCACGGTCTACGAGTACTTCAAGACCAAGGAAGAGCTGCTCTTCACGATCCCCGAGGAGATCACCGAGAGCTCCATCAGGGAGACGGAAAAGGTCCTCCCCTTCCTCAGGGGCGCGGAGTCGAAGCTGCGGGCCATAGTGCAGAGCTACGTCACCACCTACGAGAAGAACCCCGAGTACACGGCGCTCATCATGCTCCACCTGAAGACCAACAGGAACTTCGTCCAGGCCAAGGCCTACGAGGTCGTCCGTGGGGCGGCGGGGATGCTCCTTTCCGCCATTCAGGAAGGGATCGACACCGGGGTGTTCAAGAAGGAGACCGACCCCCACCTCGTGCGGGCCATGATCCTGGGCGCCATCGAGCATCTCTTCACCCGCAAGCACGTCATGGGCATACAGGAAAACCTCATGGAGCAGGTCGATCCCCTCGTGGACCTGATCCTGGAAGGCATCCGGGCCGACGATGGGGCAAAAGCCCTGTTTCCGGCCTGCATCACGGCCCTGCCATGCTGCCCGTTTCACACCGCACCAGCAGAGGAGAGGAAGAAGGGTTCATAAACCATGTCCGCACAAAAGGATGCTGCGTTCGACCACGCAAGGAGGACGGTATGAGGACAAAGGAAGAATATGTAAACGGGCTGCGGAAACTGAAGAGGAACCTGTACTACAACGGGGCCAGGATAGACCGGGACGACGAGGTTCAGCAGCCTGCCATCGATACCATGGGGGCCACGTTCGAAGCCGCCACCGACCCGGAGCTCAAGGACCTGTGTACCGCTACCTCGCACCTCACCGGCGAAACCATCAATCGTTTCTGCCACATACACCAGAACACGCAGGACCTCCACAAAAAGCAGAACATGACTCGTGCCCTGTGCCGCAAGGTGGGATTCTGCATCCAGCGGTGCATGGGGATCGATGCCATCAACGCCGTGAACGCCGTTTCCTTCGAGGCGGACAAGCTCAACAACGGCAGCACGGAGTACCACAAGAACTTCCTGGCCTGGCTCAAGAACTTCCAGCAGAACGACCTGGTCGGCTCCTGCGCCCAGACAGACATGAAGGGCGAGCGCCTCAAGAGGCCCGCCCAGCAGACCGACCCGGACATGTACCTGCGGGTCGTGGAGAAGAAGAAGGACGGCATCGTGGTCCGGGGCTGCAAGCTGCACATCTCGGAGGCGTCCATTGCCGACGAGATCATGGTGGTGCCCACCCGGGCGCTGGGCCCTGACGAAAAGGAATATGCCGTTGCCTTTGCGGTGCCGGCCGATTATGACGGCGTCAAGCAGGTCCTCCACGTCCACAACTTCCGCCCGCGCAAGGTCTTCAAAAAGGGATTCAATTCCGGATACACCGACTCCTACGTAATCTTCGACGACGCCTTCATACCCTGGGAGCGGGTCTTCCTCTGCGGGGAGAACGACCACGGCGGCATGTGCGCTCTCCTCTTCGCCCTGTTCCATCGCCACTCCTATTCGGGCTGCAAGCCTGCCATCGGCGACGTCCTCCTGGGGATCGCCTCCCTGGCCGCCCGACACAACGGGATCAACAAGACCTCGCACGTCAAGGAGATTCTCGCCGAAATCATCAAGGTCACCGAGCTCGGGTATGCCGCCGGATTCACGGCATCGGCCCTGGGCAAGCCCGAGGTGTACGTCCCGGGCCTCGGCCCCATTCCCTATGGCCCCGGGAGCTGCATCCCCCATTCGATCTACGCCAACGTGGGCCGCTGCCTCACCGGCGAGGCGGTGTTCGAGGAGCAGGAGCTGCTGTGCAACATCGCAGGCGGTCTGCCCGCCACCTTTCCGTACGAAGGGGACCTCACCAATCCCGAGCTCAAGCCCCTCCTGGAGAAATACCTCAAGCGCAACCCCAATATCCCGGTGGAGGACCAGATCAGGTTCTGGATGTTCTTCGGCGACTACACATGCTCAGGTATGTCCGGAGCCATGAACTACGGCAACTATCACGGAGGCGGCTCGCCCATCATGGAGCAGATCGCCATCACCTCCCAGTACGATGTCAAGCTGCGGGAAAGCCTCGTGAACTATCTTGCAGGGAACGAGCCCCTGAAACCGGGCACGCTCACGAAGCTTTAGGTTCTCTTCATAGCCAGATCCGGGTATGCTCGTGTGCTTCCGTGCGACAGCTCCCTCATCCGACTCGTCGTCCACAAGCGCGGAAAGGAAAAGGGTGCCGGTGCACGGCACCCTTTTTTCATGCGAGGTCCGGGATCTGCTTCCTGAGCTCCTCGTCGATGATGTGCGAGGAGAAGATAAGCATGGCGAAGCGCTTGTCCTTGGTCTGGCCGTGATAGTAGCGGTAGTAGATCTGCTGCATGATCACGGCGACCCGGAATATGCCGAAGCAGTAGTAGAACATGAAGTCGTCCATGGAGAGCTTGATCCCGGCGGTCCGGGCATAGCGCTCAACCATCTCGGCCTTGGTGAGCAGGCCCGGCATGTGCGTGACCATCATGCTCGCCGCCTGTACGCCCGGGGAGTCCGTGGGGTGGACCCAATAGGCAAGCGAGCACCCCAGGTCCATGAGGGGGTCGCCGATGGTCGCCATCTCCCAGTCGAGGACCCCGATGATCTTCAGGGGGTCTTTCAGGGAGAGCACGACGTTGTCGAACTTGTAGTCGTTGTGGATGACCGAGTACCGGCTCGACTCTTCGGGGATCCTTTCTTCGAGCCATTTCATGAAGTTTTCGAAGGTCGGGGCGTCGGGGGTGCGGGCCTGCCGGTACCGCTCTGACCAGCCCTCCACCTGCCTGCGCACGTAGCCCACTGGCCTGCCGAAATCCTGGAGCCCCACTGCCTTGTAATCGATGGCGTGGAGCTCACAGAGCACGTCCATGAGCGTGTGGCACAGAGCCCTTCCCTGCTCCGGAGTGAAATCGAGCCCCTTGGGCATATCCTTCCTCAGGATGATCCCGGGGATGCGCTCCATAACGTAGAACGGGCAGCCCATCACCTCGGGGTCCTCCGAATAGAGCAGGGGCTTCGGGGTGTAGGGATACACGCCGTTCAACGCGCTCAGGATCCTGAACTCCCTGCCCATGTCGTGGGCGGTCTTCGCCTTCCTCCCGAAGGGCGGCCTCCTGAGCACCATCTCCCGCTCCCCCACCCTGATGAGGTAGGTGAGATTGGAAAAGCCGCTGGGAAACTGCTCAACCACGAGATCGCCTGAAAGCCCGGTGATGGAGTCCTTCAGGAATTCCTCCACTTTCTTTACATCGAGCTCTTCGCCTTCTCGAATGCTGACTGCCCGGTCGGAAAGGTCCATGTTCATCCCCCCTTTTCTTCATTCACGCCCAGATACGCATCCATGAGGTCCACGACGAAACGGGCGTACTCCTCGACGGCGACCTTGCGCCGCTCATGCTTCCATCGCTTGAGGTACCAGTCCTGGAGCAGGGCCTTCAGGGCGGCCGAGGTCATCTGGGCATCGACCGTGCGGAAAACGCCCTTCCTCATACCTTCCTCGATAATGTCCGCAAAGATCCGCTCCGTGAACAGCTCCGCCTCGATGGCCTTCCGGTGCACGCCCTTGGGCAGGTTCTTGGTCTCCATGTAGGAGAAGTAGAACCATGGCTGCACAACCTCGCTCAGGTAGAGGTGGGTCTGGATGCCTGCCTTGAGCTTCTCCCGGGGGTCGTCGATGTCCTTGATGCGCTCCCCGAGGATCCTGAATATGAGAGACCTGCCTTGCTGCTGCACCATGTCGAGCAGCTCTTCCTTGCTGGAGATATAGGAGTACAGGGCCCCCATACTCATGCCCGCCTCTCTGCTCAGGTCCCGCAGGCTCATGGAGGCGAAGCCCTTCTCGTTGCTGATGCGAAGGGTCGCCTCGAAGATCCGTGCGAGGTTCCTCACCGCGACCTCATCCTTCTTGATCTTGATGCGGTCGCGGTTCTCAGCCAGGAGGTCCCGGCAGATGCCCTCGAGCGAGAGCTGAACGGATTCCTTGAAAGCCTCGAACTTCAAGAAGCGCTCCTAGCGGACCTCTCTGCCTTCGTAGTCCTTCAGGATCCTCTTGGCCAGCGACATCTTGTGCACCTCGTCGGCACCGTCGTAGATCCTGGCCGCACGCTCGTGCCGGTAGAAGAAGGGTATGATGATGTCGTCGGTCATGCCCAGTCCGCCGTGCACCTGGAGGGCCTTGTCGATGACGTTCTGCATGACGTTCGCGGTGAAGAACTTGATCATGGAGATGTCCTGCCTGGCTTCCTTCTGCCCGTATTTCTCGATCTTCCACGCTGTGTTGAGGATCATGAGCCTGGCGGCCTGTATCTCGGCTGCGCACTCGGAGATCCAGGCCTGGATGATCTGCCGGGTGGCAAGGGTCTTGCCGTTCGGGGCGATGATGCGCTTCGAGGCCCGGGAGCACATGAGGTCAAAGCAGCGGTTGCAGATCCCGATCCACCGCATGCAATGATGGATCCTGCCCGGTCCGAGGCGCTCCTGGGCAATGACGAAGCCCATCCCCTCTCCTCCCAGGAGGTTCGACTGCGGGACCCTGCAGTTCTGGTAGAGGATCTCGCCGTGGCCGGTGTAGTCGGTACCCGGTTCCCCCATCACCGGGATGCATCTCACCTGGTTGAAGCCCGGGGTGCTCGTGGGGACGATGATCATGCTCGCCTGGAGGTACATGGGGTTTTCGGGGTTCGTGACGGCCATGACGATGGCGAATTCCGCACCGTCTGAGGCCGTGGTGTACCACTTCTGCCCGTTGATCACGTAGTCGTCACCGTCTTTAACTGCGGTGGTGGACATCATGACCGGGTTGGAGCCGGGCATCTCCACCTCGGTCATGGAAAAGCAGCTTCTGATCTTCCCCTCGACGAGGGGCTTCAGATACTTCTCTTTCTGCTCGGGTGTGCCGTGGAGGTGGAGGATCTCGATGTTGCCGGCATCCGGGGCCTGGCAGTTGAACACGTAGTGCCCCAGCGGCGTCCTGCCCAGGCACTCGGACACGAAGGCGTGCTCCACGAGGTTCAGGCCCATGCCGCCGTACTCCCTGGGATGGTTCGGGGCCCACAGCTCCATCTTCTTGACCATGTTCCGCTTTTCCTCGAGCGCCGGGAGCATGGTCCTGAAATCCCGGGAGTGGGCGAACTCGGCCTCCATGGGGATGAGCTCCCTGTCGACGAACTCGTTGATCATCTCGATGATCACCTTCATCTTGTCAGGAACTTCGAAATCCATATCCAACCTCCTTCAAGGGTTATTCAGCGGTAGCTGATGAGTTTTGACCTCTCCTCGTGCATCTCCAGGTGCGTGGTGCAGTTGAAGCCGGCCAGGGTGACCCTGTCCGCATTGTACATGCACTTGGTGTACGACGTGTTGACGATCTGCCAGTTGAGCCTGATGGCCTTCTCCGGGGAGACGGCCAGGACGAACTGGAGCGCAGCAGCGATGGGCCCCCCCGAGGTGAACACGAAGACGGTCTTTCCCTTGCCCTGCTCTTCCATGATGCGGGTGAGGGCATCCGTCACCCGGGCCGCGAATTCCTTCCAGGTTTCCGGACCCGGCCTGTCGTGGTCACCGGACACCCACCTGAGCATGGCCCCCTCGAACACCTTTTTGAACGACTCCTTGCTTTCGTACATCCGGAAGAGGTGCTCCGCAAGGCCCGGATCGTCCTTCTGCATCTCGGGCATCTGGGCCATGATGACGGCCGTGGAGTCGAACTCGTTGAGCCCTTCCATGATCACCGGCTCCGGCAGGATGATGCCCCTTCGCTCGTAACAGGCCATCACGCCCCTGGCAGTATCCACCTGCCTCGACATGGCTCCCGAGTAGATCGCATCCGGAAGCACCCCTATGCCTGCAAGGTGCTCACCAAGAATGCCTGCCTGCCGGATGCCCATGGGAGAGAGTCTGTCATAGTTGCCAGTCCCGAAGGATGCCTGCCCGTGGCGGATAAGGAAGAGTAAGCTCATCACCAGTCTCTTACCAGGAGGGGAGAGGGGTGTCAATAAATAACGAGCGCTCGTTCTTTTTTGTATTGTGCTCGTCCCCTGCTTTCGGGTATGATGTAAAGGATGGTACCATAAGTGAGGAGATGCCATGAGGATCCTTGTCTGCGTGAAGCAGGTGTGCGACAGCGCCGACACCCTGTTCATCGACCAGTCGTCATCGTGGGTGGAATACGGCGGGCACACCGTGTTCCGCATGAATCGCTACGACGAGTACGCCCTCGAGGAGGCCTTGCGCATACGGGAGCGCTTTGAGGGCACGGGGATCGACGCGGTCTCCATCGGCCCGGAAAGGGCCCAGGCGACCATCAGGAGGGCCCTGGGGATGGGGGCTGACCATGGGATTCACATATACCAGGAGGAACGCGGGTACCTGAGCCCTTTCGACAGAGCCGCCCTGATCTCGAGGGCAGCGGCGGACCGGGGCTACCACCTGATCCTTGCCGGCGTCATGGCGGAAGATGACATGGAGGGCCAGGTGGGCGGGCTCGTGGCAGGGATGCTCGGGTACGCATGCGCCACGAGCGTCATCTCCCAGGAGCTCTCCCCCGGCACGGGCGAGGTCCTCGTGGAGCGGGAGATCGAAGGAGGCCGCAGAGAGCGTCTGAACCTGAAACTCCCTGCCGTGCTCACCATCCAGTCAGGGATCAACATCCCGAGATACCCTGCCCTGTCCCACATGCTCAGGTCCAGGACCGCTGCGATCGAGCTCATCGAAGCGCACGCCCTCGCCCCCCGGGCCTCATCCGGAACGAGGATCAGATGTGCCCCCGCAGAGGCAGGCTCTGTGGGCGAATTTCTGGAAGGGACTCCTGAACAGAAGGCCCTTAGGCTCCTGGAGATCCTCCATGAGCACTCCCTGCTCTGAAGGCGTGGTTCGTATGGAGAAGGAGGTCTTTGTCATAGCCCTTCACGAAGGCGGGCAGTTCATCCAGGAAATGTATGAGACTGTTGCCTTCGCCCGGGAGCTCTGCGGGGGGAAACCCCGCATTGTCGTGCTTGCCGGGGACAGGGAGATCGCCGGCCTGGCGGACGCCCTTGCCCGGGACACGGGACTCGATGTGACCGGTCTTTCCGGGAGATCCCTTAAGCACTACAGCGCTGAAGCATATACGAAGCATGTCTCCGCATTTTTCCACAACAGGGGGCCGGTGACCCTCTGCATCCCCCACACCGCCCAAGGGGGGGATTTTGCCCCGCAGCTTTCGGTATGCCTCGATGCCTGCTGCATCACGGCTGTTGAGAGGATCGAGGCCGGCGCCCTCGTCCGCTCCGTGTTCGGCGGGAAATTCAAGGCATACCACCGCCCCTCGGCTCCTTCTGCGGTGCTCACGGTCCTGCCCGGGGCATGGAAGCGTCAGGTCGCAGTGGGTGACTCTCCGGGCAGGCTAACGATCGTGCCCGTAGCGGACGATACCCTGGCGACAACCGTTCATGGCATCCGGGAGTCCGCCCACGCGAACACGGCCCTCTCCGAGGCAGAAGTGGTGGTCTCGGCAGGCAGGGGGGTCGGGAAGCCCGAACATGTCTCGAACATCAGGGCACTCTGTGCCCTCTTCTCCAAATCGGCCATCGGGGCCTCTCGGGCGGTGTGCGACCTCGGGTGGCTCGACTACTCGCACCAGATTGGCAGCACGGGGAACAGGGTGAGCCCCAGGCTGTACATCGCCTGCGGGATCTCGGGGGCCATCCAGCATATCGCCGGCATGAAGGACTCGCGCACGGTCATTGCCATCAATACCGACAGAAGGGCTTCCATCTTCGGGATAGCCAGGTACTGCATCGTGGAGGACGTCAACACCTTCATCCCCCTTATCATCGACACCTATGCGAAGGGCAGGGGAAAGGGCTGAGCGCTATCGCGCCAGCTCCTGCCTGATGGGCGTCCCGATCTTTTCCATGAGGTAGGGTTTCCGGATATAGACCCCCGCGCCCAGCCGTTGCGCCTCCTTGACCCGCTCGGTCTCGGAGTAGCCGCTGGCAATGATAACCTTCTGGGCCGGGCGCAGCTTAAGTATCCTCTTGTATGTCTCGAGCCCGTCGATTCCCGGGGGCATGATCATGTCGAGAAGGACGAGGTCCGCCATGTTCTGCACCAGGTACTCCACTGCCCTTTCCCCGCTCGGCACCGCCTCCACCTGGTATCCCAGCCTGGTAAGGATGCGGGTTGCAATCTCCCTCTGCTCCTCGCTGTCGTCCACCACGAGGATGTTTTCCCCATGCCCGCTGATGTCCACCACACCCTTTTTGCCCTCGTCGCCAGCATTTCCCCCGGGCTTGGACGGGAAATAGATCGTGAATGTCGATCCCTCCCCGGGAGAGCTCAAGACGTCGATATGTCCGCCCATGTCCTGGACCGTCCCCCACACCACGGTAAGTCCCAGCCCCGTTCCGCTCCTGCCCATGACCTTCTTGGTGTAGAAGGGATCGAAGATCCTTTCCCGGTCCTTCTCGGACATGCCCACCCCGGTGTCCGTGACCCGCAGCACGGCATAATCCCCTTTGCGGAAGGCGTCAAACCCCTTCATGGGCGAGTCGAGGCAGGTATTCGCCGTCTCGATGACAACCTTGCCTCCCTCGGGCATGGACTCGGCTGCATTGGTCACGAGATTCATGATGGTCTTCGCCACGTGGACGGACGATCCCGCAACGCTGTGGAGATTTTCCTGGAGGTCTGTGGTCACCTCCATGCGCGGATACAGGGAGAGGAGCCTCTGGTGCTCGGGGCTCCTGAGGTAATCCCTGATGCAGGCGTTCAGATCGATCGTTTCCGAAACGGCAACGCCCCTGCGCGCCAGTGTCAGGAGGTCCTGGACGATGGAGGCCGCTTTCTCCCCCGATTTCTGGATGGTCAGGAGGGGCCTGCGCAAGGGACTTTCCTGAGGGATCTCCATGAGCAGGAGCTCGGGATAGCTGACGATCCCGGAAAGGATGTTGTTCAGGTCGTGCGCAACACCACCGGCCAGGGTTCCCAGGGCCTCCATCTTCTTCGCCTGCTGGAGCTGCTCCTGGAGCTTGCCCTTCTCCTTTTCGGCCAGGAACCTTTCCGTGATGTCCCGCACCGAGCCCCTGACCCCAACCGGTCTGCCGCTCGCGTCACGGATGAGGGAATTCTTGTATTCAACGAGCCGCTCCTGTCCGTCCTTCGTGAGGATCCGCATGATCCCCTCGCTTTTGCCCTTTTTCTGCACCTCCTGGAGGTACTCGTCCACCCCGGGGAGATATCGGTCGACCGCGACATCTCTGATGTTGAGGTTTGCAGGCAACGGATCGTGCTCACCATACCCCAGCACGACCTTCATCCCCAGATTCGTTTCCAGCAGATTGCCGTCTAGGTCATGGGAGAACAGACCGTCAGGAACGTTTTCGAAGATGTCGTGGAGCTTGTCTTCGCTTTCCCTGAGTGCCATGTACGCCTTCTTTCTGTCCACGATCTCTTCCATGAGCCGTTCGTTCGCCCGTTCCAGCTCCAGGTTCTGCTGCTTAAGCCTCATCCTGGCCTCGTGAATGGTGGCCGAGGTGTAGGACGACATGAACGCCACAACGAAGAGGATGGCGCTGATGATGAGCGTTACCAGAAACACGACGTTCGACTCGAAGTTGTATTCGAAAACGATTTTCTGGTGGGGGATGACGCCAAAATGCTCCAGGGCCACCATGCCCCCGAATGCCAGGGAGGCAAAACCTGCCATGATGAACGGATATCTCCTCGGAGCGAGAACCCCGACATAGAAGATCATCCCCGCATAGATGGGGGTGAGGTAGGTCGACCTGAAGCCTCCCACGAAATAGATCAGGCTCGTATACCCAAGGATCTCGAAGGTGTTGACCGCCAACGAGCAGGCCTCGTACCATGTCCTTCGGGTCGTGTGCCTGAGGATCGCGAGCAGGGGGACGTTCATGAGAATGACGAACGCGACGGAGATGAGGGCCCCCCTGAACGAGTCGAAGGTTATGGTACCGTAGAAATACGCGACCAGGGAAAAGAAGCCGACGATGACCATGCCCCCGGACCGGACGTATGCCCCCTGCAGCTGGATATGGAAGATGCGCTCCCGCTTGTCTTCGGGCACAATGGCCTGGGGGCACCCCTTCGGGCTGGACAGGCTTTTCTGGAACGGACCCCTCTGACTCCTCATCACATCACTGGGCATATCAACGACCTCATCACTCCATTTAATATTGTCATTATCGGCAGCGCAGGCAGATAGTAAAAATAGTCTGCAATATGTACGAGCAGGCTCACTCCATCCCAGGGGTCTCTGGCGGAAGGTGACCGGCTTAATCAGGTTTGACATGGGATAGCTGCAGAAGTAAGGTTGATACAAGAACTTCTTGGGATGCCGCATAAGAACCTGGGGCTGAGCGCCGATGAGGGGTTCTTTTTCGGTCACGGGAGGAAGGATATGCCGATCTACGCTTTCGATGGGAAGAAACCGGTGGTGGGGGACGGGACATGGGTTGCCCCCAGCGCGTACATCATTGGGAACGTCACCATCGGGAGCAGGTGCTGGATCGGCCCCGGAGCTGTGATCAGAGGAGATTTCGGGGCCATCGTCATCGGGGACGACACCGCCGTGGAAGACGGGGTGGTTATCCACACCCCTGCCCTCGTGACCATAGGCAAAGCCGTTACCATCGGCCACAGCGCCCTGATACACGGCCGCAGCGTCGGCGACTATGCTGTCGTGGGCATGCACTCCACCCTGGGCGACAACTCCGTGGTGGGAAGCTGGTCCATCGTTGCCGAGCATTCCCTGGTGAAAAAGAACCAGGTCGTCCCGGACAGCAAGCTCTACGCCGGGGTCCCTGCAGTGGAAAAGGGGGATATCAGCCAGCAGCACCGGGATATCATGCTCCTGGGCAAGCAGATGTACACCGAGCTGGCTGCCAGGTACCTCTCCTCCCTCGAACGGCTCGACTGAACGGAAAGCCTCACTCCTTCCGGAAGGAGGCAGCAGGCGCTGACCTGCAGCTCTCAACGCCTGGGATTCCCGTTACTTCAGCTTGTCGAGCTCCTTGACGATCTCATCGAACGAAGGCTTTGAATTGATGTTCTGAAGGCCGATATACCGGATCCGCCCCTTTTTATCCACGATGAAGGCCGCCCGCTCGGCAATCCCGTCCGACCGCAGCACCCCGTATTTTTTCGCCACCGCTCCGTGGGGCCAGAAGTCGGAAAGGACAGGGAACCAGAGCGCTCCCATCTGAGATGTCCAGGAAAACAGGGCGGGAAGGCTCTCCACGCTTATGGCCAGGATAACCGTATTGCCCATTCTGAAGGTTTCCTGAGCGGCATTGTACTGGAAAAGCTGCTCGGAGCTCAGGGAAGTCCATGACTCCGGAATGAAGAAGATGACCACGTTGCTCTTGTCCCGATATTCCGAGAGGGTGACCATTTTGCCTGAAACAGCCTTCAGGGAGAAATCCGGCGCCTGCTCCCCCACCCTCACCATCAGCTCGCTGTCTATGGGCTTGAGCTCTCCGCTGTCGTACAACCCTCTCTTCAAGGCCTCGGTCGAAGCTGGCGCATTTTGAAACGGCAAGGCACAGAACAGAAAACAGACGATCCCAGCCCAGATCTTTCTTTTCATCTACACCCCTCCTGATCCATTCATAATCACAAAGGCCTCTCGGCAACCAAGGGAACAGCCGGATCTTAAAGCATTCTCTGCGGCGGGTGTCGTGTAGTACCGGCTCTCTACACAAAGCTGTGTGCCATCAGCCTGATTTCTTTTGTCTATCTTATCTCTGAAGTCGCTCCTGCTGTCAATAGCCCGGTGGTGTTCATCAGCTTCCGCACCAGGATGTGCAACAAGAAACCGGGTGGATACAGGCAGGCGTTAAAGCGAGGAATTGCTTTCGGGATAGGAATCTCGTGACCCCCGGCGTCCGGACTGGATGCCTGGGGTCACGGTCTTGGTATGATGGAAGCTTACCAGTTCTCGCCCAGGAGCTCGAAATAGTCCTTCGGGTGGGCGCAGGCAGGGCATGCCGCGGGTGCCTCTTCTCCCTCGTGGAGATATCCGCAGTTCCTGCACCGCCAGACGGTCGATGACTCCCGCTTGAAAACCCGGCCCGCTTCTATATTCGCGGCCAGATCGTTGTAGCGCTTTTCGTGCTGCTTCTCAGCAACGGAGATCGCCTCCCAGACCTTTGCAATCGCCTCGAAGCCCTCCTCCCTGGCAACCTTTGCAAAGCCGGGATACATATCCGAATGCTCGTGATGCTCACCGGCCGCCGCCGCCTTGAGATTCTCGAGGGTCGACCCGATGACGCCGGCCGGGAAGCTCGCCACCACTTCGCACTCGCCGCCTTCGAGGAACTTGAAGAACCTCTTGGCGTGCTCTTTTTCCTGGTTCGCGGTCTCTTCGAAGATATCGGCGATCTGCATATAGCCATCCTTGCGTGCCTGTCCCGCAAAGTAGGTGTAGCGGTTGCGCGCCTGCGATTCACCCGCAAATGAAGCGATAAGATTCTTTTCCGTCTGCGTCCCCTTCAATTTACCCATGCAATCCTCCTTTCGTTCTCTCCATTTAGCTGTCGGTTTTATTTTTGTCGTGGTTTTTTCTGTTTTTCTTTCGCGCACTCCGGGCAGATGCCGTAAAAGTCCACTTCAAACCCCATCTGCTTGTAGCCGCTCGCATCACCCACACGGGCAACGAGGTCTCCGAGGTTGGTATCCGCCTGAGCCGGGAGATCGTCAACCCTCCCGCACGAGGTGCATCGGATGTGATGATGCTCCTGCACCCCGGCATCGAACCGCTTCTGTCCCGTCTGCATGCCCAACCGTCTGATGACCCCCCGGGAAGAGAGGATCTCCAGATTCCTGTACACGGTCCCGAGGCTGATGTGGGGGAGGCGTTTCTTGACCTTTTCGTAGACATCGGCCGCGCTCGGATGCTCGAAGGTCTTTTCGAGCTCGTCGAGAATGACCCTGCGCTGCTCTGTCATCCTGTACTTTTTATCGCCCGTATGGTCACCCCCCTTCTCATTTCCAGATTTATCATCCAATAATAAGAATCATTACTGATAACCTCGGCTCCTGTCAAGCACAATCGACATTACCTTTGTGCCTCAGGGGAATATCCCGCCCGGATCGAAGCCCGATCTCACCTGGAAAAAGCGGTTGTGTCCAGCCGATGCCGTCCGCTCAGCCGCGGCCCTCATCGATCATATCGTATATCCGCATATCATATACTAATAACTGCTGAAACTTTATCAAGATGTCAGTTTACACCGCCCCCTCAGCAACGATCCTCAAGCCGGTCAGGCAACGGAAAGCGTTTGTCACATGCCGGCTATGGCTCGAAGAAACCCTTCATGGGCGATACTTTCTTCATCACACCCTGGGCAAAGAAACGGGCGTCTTCGAGGTCTGCCTCGTCGGGATGGGAACTGGCCGAAGAGGCCTCATCAGCCCATGCCCGGTGCTGCGGACTGCCTGCCAGGTTCTCTATCATGCCCTGCGGCACCTTGCCTCTGCACGTAAACGAGCCCAGGATCTCACCCTTCACCAGACCTACGGCGTTTTTAATGGCCTCCTGCGGCATCTGCCCTTCCGGCGAAGAGCCATGGGTGGAAAACAGGGCCACGTTCTTTCCGGGCGGTATCCTTTTGAGAAAGTCCTGCACAGGGATCGGAGCGCTGTGGGCCCGCACCGGGAACCCGCAAAAGATCAGGGTATACTCATCGATGTTTCCAGTCTCATTCAGGGGTTTCAGCTCCTTGTCTTCACCCTCGATGGCCTGGAAGATCGCTTCCGCGACCCTCCGGGTGTTTCCAGTTTCCGAGTAATAGGCAACCAGTATCTTCATGACCTCCCCGCCCTTTCTTGACCCGGCACAATTGCCGCAAACGGCATACAGCTCCATGCCGGGATCCCGCTTCAGTAATTCCTTTTCATCATAAGCAACATCTAAGGATTCACCGGTCTTTTTCAAGGTGCCGCCACAAGGTGGCAAAACCTTGTCCTATGTCAAGAGCAGGTAAAAAAAGCGCATGGTATTCTTCGCCCAGATCCACTATTATAAAGCGCGAGGAGCATGGTTTTGAAAGAAATCACTGAAGATACCTTGCCGGCGTTCACAAATCAGCCCCTGGCTGTCCTGATCTTCACCTCCCCGTGGTGCACCTCGTGCAAAAAGGTCATCTCCTCCTTCGACGCCCTTTCCCGGGAGCTCAAGGACAAGGTTTCATTCGGCACGTGCGACGTCAGCGCCTGCCCGTCGATCGCCTCATCGTTCCAAGTCCTCAGCCTGCCTGCGGTCGTAGTTCTGAAGAACGGCGGCGAGGTGAAGAGGTTCCTCGGTCCCGTAGCCGAGGCACTCATGATGAGCGCCCTGAAAGAGCATCTATGATCGACGGCTGGATGGGCAATCTCGACCTCTACCTGGGCTCTGCTCCGCTCATGGCATACGCGGTCGTCTATCTGAGCGGCCTGCTCGTGAGCTTCACGCCCTGCATCTATCCCGTGATACCGGTGACGGTCGCCTACATCACGACCCAGAGCAGAGGGTCCAGGACCCGGGCGTTCGCCCTCTCGTTCTTCTATGCGCTGGGCACGTCTTTCACCTACACGGTCATGGGCTCCATCGCCGCCCTCACCGGGAGTCTGTTCGGCCAGATCCAGACAAACCCCTGGACGTTCTTCATTATTGCCAACATCTGCATCCTCATGGGCCTCTCCATGCTCGGCCTGTTCACCCTGCCCCTTCCCCAGTCTTCAGGTCTGGGCACCGGGATAACGAGAAAGGGTATTGTGGGAGCCTTCGCCCTGGGCGCAGCTGTCGGCCTCGCCCTCGGTCCGTGTACGGCTCCGGTCCTCGGGGTGATCCTGAGCTTCGTTGCTGCAAAACAGAACCTTCCCTTCGGTATGAGCCTGCTCTTCGTCTTTTCCTTCGGCATGGGAACGATCCTGATCCTTTTGGGCTCTTTTTCGGGCCTGCTGGCCAGCCTTCCGAAGGCCGGGCAGTGGATGGTGAAGGTGCAGAAGGCCTTCGGCTGGGTGCTCATCGCTATGGGTGAGTACTTCCTGATCAAGGCAGGGCAGCTGTTTATCTGAATAGGAGAACGTATATGATCCGACGTATCCTGGTGTCACTGGTTTTCATGTCTCTTGTCGCCGCTCCCGGCGCATACTGCGCACAGGAGGCCCTGGGCCCCAAGGGAGAGGTCACGAGCAAGCTGTCCGCCCCCAACTTCTCCCTCCAGGACCTCTCAGGGAAAACCTGGCGGCTGAGTGACCACAAGGGGAAGGTGGTGCTGCTGGCTTTCACCACCACCTGGTGCCCGTGGTGCGTGAAGGACATCCCCAACCTCAAGAAGATTCATGAGAAGTACAAGGGCCAGAATGTGGAGTTCGTGGCGATCTACATCAATGAGAGCAGCAAGAAGGTGAGCTCCTTTGCCCAGAAAAAGGGGATCCCCTACAGGATACTCCTGGATCCGGACGGGAAGATCGCAACGAAGTACGGCGTTAAGGGTGTGCCCACGAAGGTGGTCTTGGGCAGGGACGGCAGCGTGGTCTGCTGGATGTGCCAGGACGAGGTGACCCAGATCGACAAGGCCCTCAAGAAATAGCCCGTGCCCCCTCCACGAGGGACTGGGCGATCTTCACCGCCTCGACACCATCCCTGGCATAGTGCGCGCCGATGGTATCCGCAAAGGCTTTTGTCACCACCGCGCCCCCGATGAGGACGGGGCAGGTGATGCCCCGCTTCCGGACCTCCTCGACCACCTCCTTCATACGGACCATGGTGGTGGTCATGAGGGCGGAGAGCCCGATGATGTGGGGCTTGTGCCTGAGGGCCGCCGCAACGATATCCTCATGGGGAACGTCCTTTCCGAGATCGATCACATCGAAGCCGTTGTTCTTCAGCATCAGGGAAACGATGTTCTTGCCGATGTCGTGGATGTCGCCCTGCACGGTGGCGAGAACGACCCTGCCCTTTCGGGCGGAGATCCCCCCTTCCTGCTTCAGGAGGGGCTCCAGTATCTCGAACCCGCTCTTCATGGCCTCGGCGCTGGCGATGAGCTGGGGCAGAAAGTAGATCTTCTTCTCATACCGGGTGCCCACCTCCTTGATGGCCGGGATCATGCCCTCGTCGATGATCTTCTGGCAGGGCACGCCCCCGGAGAGGGCCTGCTCGATCAGGTCTGCGATCTCTCCCCTCGACCCGTCGAGAACCGCGCCGTACACCCTTTCAAGGGGCGTCGCGGCCTGCCCGACTGCCTGCGCGCTAGAACCCTTCTGCGTAACGATCCCCTCCTGCTGCTTCCCGACGTGGGCAATGTACGCCCTTGCCTCGGGATCGCGGTTCAGCAGGACGTCCGAAGCACGTTTGACGTGCATGAATTCCTCATTCATGGGGTTTGCTATGGCCAGGGTGAGGCCCCCCGCCGACGCCATGGCCAGGAAGGCGGCATTGATCCACTTCCTCTCCGGCAGCCCGAAGGAGACGTTGGACAGTCCCAGAACGGTCCGGGCGCCGAAAACCTCGGCGCACCACCGGGTGGCGGCCAGCGTTTCGAGGGCTGCGCTCCCATCCGCCGACACGGCCATTGTCAGGGCATCCACCACGATGTCGTCCTTGGTGAACCCGTACCGGGAAGCCCGCTCATAGACCTCCTCCACGATGGCCTGCCGCTCGTGGGCCTTTCTGGGGAGCTTCCTGCCCGTCAGCGGCAGTAGGATGAACATGGCGCCGTAGCGGGAAGCGAGCTCGAGGAGCTTGTCGAGCTTGCCCTCCTCCCCTGAAATGGAGTTGATGAGGGCGCGGCCGGGGTAGATCCTCAGGGCTGCCTCTATGGCCTCCGGTATGGGCGAGTCGATGCAGAGCGGCGCATCGGAAGACACCGAGAGCACCTTGACCATCTCCTTGAGCGTTCCGACCTCGTCGATGCCCGGCATGCCGGCATTCACGTCGAGGAGGTCCGCCCCGTTCCTCACCTGCTCCTGGGCGAACCTCTTCACCAGGGCCATCCGTCCTTGAGCGAGCTCTGCCTGCAGGTCCTTCTTCCCCGTGGGATTGATCCGCTCTCCGATGATGAGGAGCGGCCCCCCCTGCCTCAAGAGCACGGTCTTCCTCGAGGAGCTTAAGGTCCCTGATACCGCATATCCCCTCTCTTTCACGGGGACGCCCCTGGTCTTTTCCTTCAGGTCCCGGATGTGGGCCGGCGTGGTTCCGCAGCATCCGCCCAGGAAGTTCACGCCCAGCGACACGAACTCCCTGCCGAACCCGGAGAATGCATCGGGAGACATGGGGAACACCGTTTCCCCGTCCACGAGGGCGGGCAGTCCGGCATTGGGCTTGACCACCAGAGGGACCCTCGCATAAGGGGCCATGGCCCTGATGAGCGGGATCATCTCTTCAGGTCCGGTCGAGCAGTTGCACCCCACGGCATCGGCGCCCAGCGACTGGAGTGTGACGAGGGCGGACAGGGGGTCTGTCCCGTTGAGCGTCCGTCCCGAAGACTCGAAGGTCATGGTCACGATGGTGAAGGCGCTCGTGAGCTCACGGACAGCGATGAGGGCCGCCCGGGCCTCCTGGATGTCCACCATGGTCTCGATGGCAAAGAGGTCGACGCCTCCCTCCAGGAGCCCCCTGACCTGCTCCTTGAATGCCGCAACCGCCTCTTCGAACGGGATGTCGCCGAAGGGCTCGATGAACCTGCCGGTCGGGCCTATGTCTCCGGCCACCAGGCACGCGTCACCCACGGCCTGGCGCGCGAGTATGGCCAGGTCCCTGTTGACCTCGAAGGCATTCGCACCCCCGTACTCCGAGAGCTTGAACCTGTTCCCCCCGAAGGTGCAGGTATAGACCACGTCCGCCCCTGCCTGCAGGTAGTCCCGGTGCACCGCCTTGACGGCTTCGGGGTTTTCGAGGCACCACAGCTCCGGACACGCCCCCGAGGGCATACCCCGGGCCTGAAGCTGAGTCCCTGCCGCGCCGTCGAGGATGAAGAGCCCTGATGCCAGCCTTGATCTGATCCCGTCTCTGTCTTTCATACAGCTCCCGTCACGTTCCCTGTCGCACGTTTCCCCTGATGCCCGCAATGGCAGTAACGGATTTTTCCGGGACAAGGATAAATGAATCCGTGAGCACTACACCCAGCTCTGCCATCCGCAGCCGCTCGTACATGATCTTCTGGTTCTCCAGCCCGAGGTCTCCATACCCTGCAGAAAACCTGCGGGAGGTCAGGATCTTTCCCGTTCTCCTCAGCACGGCCCCCATGTATTCGGAGATCCAGTCAAGGGCCTTGTCGGTCATCTCGCTGGCCACGGCATCGAGCAGCACGGCCCTGCTCAGGTTCTCCGACGAGGAGTCACGTGCGATCTCTTCCATGATCCGTTGCCCGGCAGTGGCCCCCATGAAGAGGACCTCGCCCGCATCGTCGAGCATCTTCGCCAGTTTTGCGCTCTTCAAAACATCCCCTGTCTGAAGGATCGTTTCTTCGCCCTGACGGCCCCTGACAGGGATGATGAGCGCGGAGCCCTGCAGCTCGACGAGCGAAGCCGCTTCGTCGAGGACCTGGTCGATTCCAGCCTTCTGGGCCGCAGTGACACAGGTCGACGCCGTGCGGAAACCCAGCCGCCGGTACACGGCCGGCACGGGCATCTCGATACGGATGGCTCTGAAGAAAACCGGTCCTGTCCCCATCTTTTCAGATCTAATCGTAAATTTTTCAAGTTTCAAGCCATTCTTTATCCAGAGAGATATGCCGATGGGGATATCGTTTCTTGATTAATTCAGGGGTGTGATTTATTGATGTTCTTCAGCAAGCGCACATGAAGAGAAGATAATTCATGTTTTCAATTTCGCTTGTATTATGATAGGATAATAACACAGACTGTGCATCATGATGTGGGGTGTGAATATGGGTCTCAAAAGACTTTTCTATCCTGAATCTGTCGCTGTTATCGGAGCATCTCCCAATCTCGGTGGAGGGAAGCTTCCCTACTACCAGGTCCTCCAGCTCGCCGGCTACAAGGGCAGGCTGTACCCGGTGAACCCGAAATACCAGGACATCAACGGGGTGAAGGTGTACCCTACCCTCGATGATCTGCCGGAGTCCGTGGACCTGGCCATTGCCTCGGTCCCGGCAAAGCTTGCCCTGGAAACGGTCAAGGCTGCGGCAAGGAAAAAGATCCGGTTCCTGCATTTTTTCACGTCCGGCTTCTCAGAGATCGGCAATTACGAGCTCGAGAAGGCCATGCTCGAGGCGGCCAGGGCCGGCGGCACCCGGATCATCGGTCCCAACTGCATCGGCGTGCACTGCACGGAGGCAGGGATCGCCTGCGACCTCCCCAAATCGCCCATGAAGGGCGTGGGGAACGTGGCCTTCCTGGGCCAGTCCGGGGGCATGACCAACAACTTCATGCGCATGGCCCACTCGCGCTACATCGAGCTCAACAAAGTCGTGTCGTACGGTAATCAGATCGACCTCAAGGTCGAAGACTACCTCGAGTACTTTGCCGAAGACGACGGCATCCGGGCGGTTGCTGCATACATCGAAGACATCAAGGACATGGGCCGGTTCATGAGGGTCCTGGCCAGGACCACGCCTAAAAAGCCGGTCATCATCCTCAAGGGCGGTACGACCGAGAAGGGGGCCCTTGCAGCACAGTCCCACACCGGCGCGCTCGCGGTGCGAAACGACATCTGGTCCGCCATGCTGCGTCAGCGGGGGGCCATCGAGGCGCAGAACTTCGAGCACCTGGTGGACCTCACCATGATGGCCGTTGCCGAGAGGCTCCCTGCCGGAAACCGGCTGGGGTTCCTGGGCGCAGGAGGAGGCACGTCCGTGCTCTTCACCGATTTCGCCACCAGGCATAACCTCGTCCTTCCGGAGCTGAACAGGGATACCCAGGACAGGATCAGCCTGAAGATCAGCAATGTGAACACGAGCACCACCAACCCGGTGGACCTCGGGTTCTACGGGTTCGATTTCCACATCATGGCACACACCATCGAGGCCATGGCGGAAGACGACAACATCGACGTCATCATCCCCTACTTCTCGCTGGACTTCATCACCTCGTTCCAGAGCGAACAGATCGAGAGCGGCCCCCATGCCATCGTCGAAGCCTGCAGAAAAACGGACAAGCCCATCGTCCCGATCCTCTCCAAGTTTACGGAAAACATCCTCGATGTCGAGAACGTCCGCATCCAGATCACCGCTGCGTTCAGAAAGGCGGGCATGGCCGTATTCAGCACCCCGCAGGACGCCATCGCCTCCATCGGCAGCATCCTGCGGTGGAACACTGTCCACAACGAGCTGAGCCGGAATGGCATCCCGGAGGCAGCCCAAGGATGAAGACCAGGACCTACCTCGTCATGGGTGCAGGCGCCCTGGGCAGCGTCTTCGGGGGCCTGCTCGCGGAGCAGGGCCATGATGTGACCTTCGTGGGCCTGGACGATCACCTCCTGGCCATGCAGAAGAAAGGCCTCTCCATCACCGGACTCTGGGGCGATCACGTCATCCCCGCGGTGAAGGCGTTCTACGGAACCGAGGGGCTGAGCGGCACCTTCGATACAGTCCTCCTGAGTGTAAAGTCGTACCACACCGCCCGGGTGATCAGGCAGGCCCTGCCCTTCATGCGGGAGGACACCCTGGTCTTTTCCATCCAGAACGGGCTGGGGAACTGGGAGGCCATCGCCGAGGCCGCAGGCTGGGACAGGACCGTGGGCGCACGCGTTATCTTCGGGGCAGAGGTTCAGGGGCCGGGGGTGGCCCGCGTCACGGTCTATGCCGACAAGGTCCTCCTGGGGAGCCCGTCCGGGGATGTCCCCAGGGAAAGGATCCAGGCCGTGTGCGACGACTTCAACCGGGCAGGCATACCCACGGACTTAAGCGAGAGGATCGAATCCTCCCTGTGGGGAAAGATCCTGTACAACTGCTCTCTGAATGCCCTGGGCGCCATCCTGAACGTCCCCTACGGACACCTGGGAGAGGTGCCCGAGATAAGGGGCGCCATGGAGAGGATCATCGAGGAAATCTTCGCGGTCGCACGGGCCAAGGGCGTCCCCATGATGTATTCGGGCCCCGGCGAGTACTTCGGCATGCTCATGGACAGGCTGCTGCCTCCCACCGCAACTCACCGCTCCTCGATGCTCCAGGACATCGAAGGGGGGCGAAAAACGGAGATCGATGCCTTGAACGGCGCCATTGCGCGCTATGGCCGCGAGCTCTCGGTCCCCACCCCGGTAAATGAAACGATAACGGCGATCATCAAGGGGATCGAGGCGAAAAAGACGCCTCCTTCCTGATATCCCGGTAATCTTCAAACGTGAGCCCCTCCCATGCACAGGGCAGCAGGGTATTGTTCTGATACAGGGGATCTTCGGCAAGGGGATACCTGCTCGACCTGCAGGCCTCTTCCCAGTCAGCGGTCCCGGGCAGCGGGGAGTATTCGGCAATTATGGGCCTGACCCCGGCGCCCTTCACGAAGGAGACCGCATCCATGACCTCCTGCGCGCGCTGCCCCGGGAGCCCGCACAGGATGTATGCGCCCACCTCTTCCGGGTGAAACCCAGCCCTGAAGAGATGGTCCACAGCCTGCAGAAAATCCCGGTTCGTCACCTTACCCCCGGTTTTCACCTGCCTCCCCGGATCAGCGGTCTCGAGCCCGAGCCTGATGGTGGAAAAGCCGCTTTCCCTCATTGCCAGGGCCATCTCCCTGCTCAGCCACCGCGCATGCAGGGCGTTGGGGCAGTGGAACCGGACTTCGAGCCCCCGCCTGGCCACCTCCCTCATGATGGGCAGGGCGAGCTTCTCTGCCTGAAAGAGCAGCGCGTCGTCATAGAACGCAACGTGGGCTGCACCCCGCGATGTGCTCCAGTGCTCAATCTCGTCGACAACCTTTATGGGGTCCCTCCTCAGCATGCCCGGCGACAGGATGTGGGAAGCGCAGTAGGAGCACCGGTGGGGACAACCCCTCGATGTCTGTAGGACGATGTATCTCAGGGGGTCGACGAGGTCGAAGAGGGGGTATGGGAGAGAGTCGAGATCCCCCTCGTCGGGGATACGGGCCGGCCGTATCCCCAGCAGGCCTGCAAGAAAGGAGAGCGCAGCCGCTTCGCCTCCATGGGATACGACATGGTCAGCCCCGGAGTACCTGAGCGCGTGCCCCCGGCACAGCGCTGCATAGATGCCGCCCAGGACGACCGGAACGCCGGGGAATACCTCCTTCAGGATGCGTATGGCCTCGAAGACACCCGGGTACCAGTAGGTCATGAGAGAGGTGACGAGGATGATGTCCGGTCTCTCGATGCCGAGAAGGTCGCTCTTGAACGCATCGATGCTGATGCCGTAGCGCGCGTAACTCCTGGGGATGTCCCCGATGACTTCCGGTGTCTTGACGATCTGCCGGTAATATTTCCCATGACCCCCCGGTCTTGTCCTGGGGGCGCTTTCCCTCATGCGCGGGTGAGGGGCCCTCAGGCAATCGATGTACGAGACCCTGCACCCGTTTGCCTTCAAAACTGCGCCCATCCCCAGGAGGCCCAGGGGCTTCGCCCACATGTCATATGCTGCAAAATCATAAATCCAGGGATTGATCAGGAGGGCATGCTTATCCCGCATCTCTCATTCTCCGCTTACCCGTGGGAATGCATGCCATCTTACCGCTATGCTTGCTTTCATTTCAAGGAGATATCCGCTTTCAACCCTTGACATATACTGTGTTTTCACGATAATGGAAAACCATGGCCAACATGAAAGAAAAGCGCATTTGCGAGAGGATCGATTTTCCCAACGTGAACGGCTCCGTTGAGCTCATGGAGACGATCAAGCCCATAACCATCCTGAATGCATCCGAAGAGGGCGTCTGCGTCTCCGGTGCGGATTTTCCCGTGGGCACGGTTGTCCGTCTGGAGGTCGACTCTCCGGAGGAAGCTCCCAACATCTCCCTGTACTGCAAGGTCGTCTGGACGTCGAAAAAGAAGGGGCAGGTGAAGAAATCAGGCCTCCTGTTCCTCAATACGAACAAGATCCTCTTCCGGAAAGACCTTATAACCTTCGTGAAGATGGTCGATTCCGCCAGGCGGCAGACAGCATCCTAACCACCGAGCACATTCATCATCGTGCGGCAGTCCTCCTCGGACGCTGCAGGGTTTCCCGGGCAGACGCCGTGCTTGAGGCCTTTCTGCCTCACCCCTTCCTCGATCAGGGCTTCGAGCTCTGCATCCGATATCCCCTGTCTCATGGGTCCGATCAGGTCGATCTCGTTTTCGGAAAACAGGCACGGCCGCAGCCTGCCGCTCGACGTTATCCGCATGCGGTTGCACCTGCCGCAGAAGGCGTGCTCGCTCATGGCGCCGATGAGCCCTATGCGCCCCCTTGCCCCGGGTATCCGGTACACCCTGGCAGGGCCGCCTGAATACTCGATCTCCTCGAGGGGGCCGAACCCGGCCTCGATGATCTTTCGGATCTCGGGTGCGCTCATGATCTCCTGGCTGCCGTAGCGGGGAACGCACCCCAGGGGCATGAGCTCGATGAAGCGTATCTCTGCGTCGAACTGCCTCGTCAGGTCGGCAAAGGCGGGTATCTCATCGTCATTGAACCCCCTGATGGCCACGACGTTGATCTTGATGGGAGAAAAGCCCAGGTCCGCTGCCGCGCGTATCCCTGCGATCACCCGGTCATAGGCATCCACCCGGGTGATGTGGTTGAACTTGTCTCTGTCAAGGGTGTCGAGACTGATGTTCAGCCGGTTCAGACCCGCCTTTTTCAGCTCTTCGGCCAGGGAAGCCAGGAGAACCCCGTTTGTGGTGAGGGAGAGATCCTTGAGCCCTTCCATGAGGGATATGCAGTGAACGAACTCCGTCAGCCCTTTCCGGCGAAGGGGCTCTCCTCCGGTGATACGCACCTTTTCCACCCCCCTGGTCACGCAGATACGCAGGACGCGAAGGTATTCCTCGTAGCGCATGATCTTTTCGTGGGGGATCCACTGTACCCCGGACGAGGGCATGCAGTATCTGCACCGCAGGTTGCAGCGGTCGGTGATGGATACCCGGATATAACGTATCTGCCTTCCGTGGGTGTCGAGAAGGGGTTTCAACTACCTTACCTCCTGGATGCCTGTTCCCTTGTCGTCAGCAGCTGAGACGCGCTTGGCTGGATGACTTGTCATTTCTTGTACGGTATGCTCCCGCCCCTGTTTTGTCAATATATGCTTGCGGAAACATCTCTCCGGAAAAGTCCTGGAAGGAGCAGCCGGATCATTTGTGAACGTTATCCGCACATAAGCCTTGATGGTAAATCGGGAAAGTCCGGGAAACAACCCTTGCTAATTCGAGGTCGTGATATCCTGGTCCATCTTCGCCACGAGCCTTTCCAGCAGCATCCGGGTCTTCCTCTGCTCGCTCAGGATGTCGTGGATCGTGCTTTCGATGGTTCCGTTCCCTTCGTTGCCGTTGTACGAGATTTCCTTCATGACCTTGGGTCTCGGGTTCTTTACAAGCATGGTGATCAGACGCGACCAGAACCTCTCCTGGTCCACCTCAGGGGCTTCCTGCCCGAGGATGGTCAGGGCAATGACCCGGTAGGCGCGGGAGATGTCGGACGTGGGGTACCTGACCACGGCAGGGACCTGATCGCTTACGGCCTTCTTGAGCTTCTCGTCGGTGTACACGCTCCCCAGATAGTCGATGTGCATGTCGAGGAACCGCTGGGAGGCGGACGCGATCTTCTTATAGAGGGTATGCCCTGCAACGCTGTTCTTCACCATGCTCGAAAACATGGAGATCCTGCCGTGATAGTCGTTCTTCTTGAGGACCTTGATCATGGCATAGGCATCGGTGAGGCTCGTGGGCTCCGGGGAGACGCCGACGATCACCTCGGGCGCCGCCAGGAGAAAGGATATCACGCTGGCCGAGATCCCCGATGCTGTGTCCACGAGCAGGTATTCGGTATCTGAGGAGATGGTCATGACCTTCTTGACCAAAGACTCGATCCTCTCCCTGCTCAGGTCCGCCATGTCCTGTGTGCCGGAGGGGCCGGGAATGAGCTCAATGCGGTAGTCGGTTTTGATGACGATATCCCTGGGGTCGGTGTTGTGGAACACCACGTCTTCGAGCGTCCTTCTGGGCCTGATCCCCAGGAGCACGTCGATGTTGGCGAGGCCGAGGTCTGCATCCAGAACCTGGACACGGTGCTCCATCATCGCAAGGCAGATGCCGACGTTGAGCACAAAGTTGCTCTTGCCCACGCCCCCTTTCCCTGATGTGATGGCAATTACCCGCGGCATAGCTCGATCCTCGTGATTTCCCCTGCAATATGCGTGCACTGCTAAAATAGGGAAATTTGATGGATTTTTCAAGCAATTTTGGGGTCAGCGCGAGAAAACCCGGAAAAAGTTTTCTCCTGCAGGAGAAAACTTTGTCTCTTACGCGCTCTCCTGAAGGGCCATGGACACGACCTTGGAAACGCCCGGCACATCGAAGGTAACGCCGTAGAGGATGTCCGCCATCTCCATGGTATAGCGGTTGTGGGTGACCATGATGAACTGGGAGTCCTTTGCAAAGGCCCGGATCAGGCGGTTGAACCGGATGACGTTCGAGTCGTCCAGGGGTGCGTCCACCTCATCGAGGATGCAGAACGGGGACGGCCTTACCATGAACAGGGCAAAGATGAAGGACAGCGCGCAGAGCGTCTTCTCCCCTTCCGAGAGCAGGCTCATGGTCTTGAGCTTCTTGAAGGGCGGGCAGGCGAGGATCTCCACCCCAGCCTCCAGGGGGTTCCCCTCGGTGAGGACGATATCCGCCTTGCCCCCGCCGAACATGGTGGTGAAGAGCTCCTGGAAGTTCGTCCGGATCTGCTCGAAGGTCCTTGTGAAGGCCTTCATGCTCTGCGCCTCGATGCTGGCGATGACCTCCTTGAGCCGGGTGCTCGCCTGGACCACGTCCTCGTACTGCCGGTGCAGGTCGTCCCACCTGGCCTGGACCTGGTCATAGGCCTCGAGGGAGGTGAAGTTGATCTGCCCCATCTTTTCTATCCTTGCCTCCGCACGGGCCGCCCTGTCCCGTGCATCCTCGGGGTCGAACCCTTCGGGGATCTCGGGAAGGGACTCCTGGGCAAACCGGGAGCTGAACCGCTCCATGCTCATGGAAAGGGCGATCTCCAGCTCCTTGTGCTTGAGCGAGACCTCGTTCTTTTCCCGTTCGAGGAGGTTGATGGTCTCCCGGCACTCGTCCCTGCTCTGGGAAAGGGAGCTCAGCCTCTCGGAGAGGTCGTCGTACTCGGGCATGAGGGATTTCAGGAGCTCTTCTATCCGCGCGGTCTCACCCTTGGCGTGCTCGAGGTCGGCGTTCGCCTTCTCCAGGGAGCGCAGGACCTCGTCCATCGTGCCCCGGAGCTCCTCCGCCTTCGCCGCGTCCTTGCCCATCTCGCGGGAGATGTGGCCGAGCTGCTCCTCGAAGCCCTGGATCCTCTCGCGTCTGGCCGCGGCCATCACGTTGAGCTCGCCCATCCGTGCCTTGTAATTCTCCACCGCAGCCTGGGCCTGGTCGAGCGCCTGCTTTGCAGAGAGCCTCTTTTCATCGAGGAGCCTTACCTCTTCCTGCATCCCCTCGATACCCTCGTCGAGCTTTTCCTTTTCCGAGACGATCGCTGCGAGGTCATCCACGAGCTTTTTCGCCATCTCGTCCCACATCCTGATGTCCCGCTCGAACGACTGCTCCCTCTCGTGGAGGCGCTCCATCTCCCGGGACTCCCCGTGCCTCCTGTCCACGAGGCCGTCGACCTCCGCTTTCAGGGTGCGTTCCCTGCCGCGCGCAGCGCCCATCTCTTCCAGGAGCCTCTGGAACTCGGACCTGAGGGCGTCGAGCTTCTTCCCGGCCTCGGCGATCTCCCCTTCGAGGGCATGGACCTGCTTTTCCATCTCCCCCTTTTCCGCCTTGGCCTTCAGCCCCTCGGCGTATTTCTCCATCTCCGCGGTGTTCCTGACCACGCCCGTGGGCTCGAGAATGGTGCCGTCCCGGGTGACGAGCGAGCAGGACCTTTCCCCCTGGTCCCAGAGCGCGACCGCGCAGCGGAGGTCCTCCACGACCACCATGTTCTGGGACAGGGCGCAAATGACGTCCTCATATCCGGCGCTGGCCTCGACAAGCTCCGTCAGCGGGGCGATGACCCCCTGCCCTGACGGCCTCTTTCCCCCGGCATCCCTTTCCACGTGCGGCGTTCTCGGTATGCACCCGGGGCCCGACTCCTCGATGCCCTTGAATTCGAGCATCTCCCTGTGGTCCTGGACGATGAGGTAGTCGAGGGAGCTCCCCAGGGACCTGCCCACCGTGGTCTCGAACCCGGGCTTCACCCGCAGGGCGTCGGCGACCCGCTTTGCACCGTCCATCTTCGAGAGGTCCGGCGGGATGGGCCTCGTGCTCGACTTGATGATGCGATCGAGCATGGAGATCTTGGCCAAGGCCTGGGCATGGGTTTTTTCGAGGCTCGATATCTCCTGGGACAGCTTTTCGATCCCGTTCTGCAGGGAGCGGACCTTCTCGTCGAGGCCGGCGATGGCTGCCTCGAGCGCGTCCTTCTCCGCCCGTTTCAGGGATATCAGCCGGTCGTATTCGTCGAGTTTCTCCTGCAGGGCCAGCTTTTTCCCTTCGAGCTCTGAGCGGTCCTGCACCCGTTTTTCACAGTTCGCGACCGCCTCCTGCCTCCGCGTCTCCAGGGAGGAGATCCTCCCCTCGAAGGCCCTCACGTGACCTATGGCGTCGAAAAGCCTGGCCCTGGCCTGGCTGTACTCGCCTTCCGCGGCCGTGAATCCCCTGGCCAGCCCCTCCGTATGCTCCATCCGGGCATTCATCTCCTGCAGGAGCTCGGCGATGTCCCCTTCGAGCTTCTCCAGCTCCGCCAGCTCCTGGCTCTTCTTTCCGAGGAGGTCCTCGCGGGTCCTGCCCATCTGCTCGATGCGGGTCTCCAGCATGCCGCAGGTGTCGGCGATGTCCTGCCTCCTCCTGCCAACGGCGTCGATCTCCCGTTCCGCCAGGAGCACCTTCGAATGGGCCTCGCTCAAGGCGGCCGTTGTCTCGTCCTTTTTCTGCCTCAGGCTGGTGAGATTCCCCTCCTGAATCTTCAGTGCGGTGAGGTATTCCTCGTGCTGCTTCCAGAAGACCTTGAGCCGCTCCTCGATCTCCTGTCGGTGCTTTTCGACCGCCCCCTTCCGCTCGACGATGCTCCTGATCTCGAACGACCAGAGCATCCGGGTGAGGTCGTTGATCTCGTCGCGCACGATCTGGTACCTGCGAGCCTTGTTCGCCTGGGACTTCAGGTCGTCCCGCTGCCTGGACACCTCGGTGAGGAGGTCCCTGATCCGCTCCAGGTTTGCGGCGGTCGCCTCCAGGCGCTTCATGGCATCGACGCGCTTGACGCGGAACTTCCCCACCTCCGCGGCCTCTTCGATGAGGTACCTGATGTCTTCTGGCTTTGACTGGATGATGTCCTTGACCTTGCCCTGCTCGATGATGGCATAGCCATGGCGGTCCAGGCCGGTATCGAGGAAGATGTCCGTGATGTCCTTGAGCCGGCACTTGACCCCGTTGATGGAGTAGACGCTCTCGCCCGTGCTGTAGAGCTTCCTCGAGACGGCGACCTCGTCGAACCCGTCGAGACTCTGGGGGAAAGAGCCCCCTTCGCGGGCGAACTCGAGGGTCACCTCGGCCATGGAGGAAGGGCCGAGGTCCTGGGTGCCGGAAAAGATCACCTCGCTCATGGACCCTGCGCGCAGAGACCGGTTCGACTGCTCGCCCAGCGCCCACCTGATGGCGTCGATGATGTTGCTCTTGCCGCAGCCGTTGGGCCCGGCGATGCAGGTAATCCCGTCCGCCATGGGAAGGGACGTCTTGCGCGCGATGGATTTGAAGCCCTTGATTTCAACCCTCTTCAACTTCACATATTTAGGTTTATCAGAGCTTGTGAGGGATCGCAAGCACGGTTGTAAGGGTCCGGAATTTCACAGAGAGCGTGCCGTTTCGAGGGAAAACCCTTGCTTTCTCTTCAGGAAAGCTGCAATAGAGGAAGGGAAGTTTTCCCTATGATCCTGTGGGAGGGAAGAATGGATGGCATGAGCAGTATCTTTGTAACCGTTGGGACAATACTCCACTACGCGTTGACGATCTACCTGTGGATCATCATCATCGGCGCCTTCATATCATGGGTGAACCCCGATCCCCACAATCCCATCGTGCGGTTTCTGCGCAAGGCCACCGATCCCCTGTTCTTCTGGCTGAGGCGCAATATGCCGCTCATCGTGTATGGGGTCGACTTCTCGCCCATCATTGCCATCGTCCTCGTCCTGTTTGCCGACAACACCCTCGTGCCTATCATCCGGGAAGGCGGAAACGTCGTGCCCAACATCCTCATCGGCCTGGGCACCACCATTGCCGCGTTCCTGCAGTCCTACCTGCTCATCGTAATCGTCGCCGCGGTCATCAGCTGGGTGAGCCCCAATCCTTACAATCCCATCGTGCGGATCCTGGCCGCCTTCACCGAGCCCGTGTTCTCCTGGTTCCGCAGGAGGCTTCCCTTGGTCGTCGGCGGGCTCGACCTGTCTCCCCTGCTGGTCATCGCATTGATCTACCTCGTGAATATGCTGGTCATGAGCAGCCTTGTTCAGGTCGGCCTGAATCTCAAATTGAAAGGGGGCCTCTGATGCACATCACACCGGAGATGATACGGGAACAGCGCTTCAAGGTTAAACTCTCGGGCGGGTTCGACAAGGAGGAAGTGGTCAATTTCCTCGTGGGGGTCGCCGAGGACATGGAAGAGATCGCGGAGGAGAATTCCCTGCTCAAGAGCGAGCTCGAGGCCATGAGGAGCAAGCAGCGGGACCTCGAGGACATTTTCCTATCGGCCAAACAGTTCTCGGACGAGAAGAAGCGGCTCTCGGAGGAGGAAGCCTCAGCCACCGTGGCCGAGGCGCGGAACACCGCGGCGGCCATGCTCGCGGAGGCCCAGCAGAAGATCGACGAGGCAGAGCAGAGGGGTCAGGAGCTCGAAGATGAGGCCAGGGCCAGGGCGCGGGAGATCATCGAGGCCTCGGAGCAGGCAAAGGAGGCGCTCGAAAAGGAGATCCTCGAGCTCAAGGTCAAGAAGATGAACCTGTTCGCGGAGCTCAAGGGTGTCATGGACTCCTACCAGAACTGGCTGAAAGAGCTGGGGAATGTGGATCAGGGGAGATAAGGACGGGACGGTCCTCGTCTGCCGGGTCCACCCCAATGCCAGGAAGGACGCCATTGAAGGGGTCAGGGAAGACCAGTTGGGCATCCGCCTGAATGCCCCCCCGGTGGAGGGAAAGGCGAACAAGGCCCTCCAGAAGTTTCTCTCCGGGATCCTGGGTATCGCGAAAACGAAGATAGAGATCAGGGCCGGGGAGACAGGCAGGATAAAGGTCCTCGCCCTGAAGGGCATCACTCCCGAAGAGGTCAGGGAAAAGCTCGGTGTTACTGAACGAGCTTGACGCCGCGGTACCCCAGCTTCGCGAGCTCGTCCGCCATGGCCCCTGTGTCTCCCCCGGAGATGCGGAAGTGATGGGCGTTGTCATCACCGTTCACAGACATGCCGGCGGAGATGATGTACCCGCCTTTGTCCTCGATGATGCCCACGACCTCGTCGAACGACCCGTGCACTTGCTTCAGGATCACATCGAGGCGGGTGCCGCCCTTGAGAACCCCCATGATCTCGATGAAGGCCTTGAGGATGTCCTTGACCGTGAGAATACCCTCGATCCTTCCTTCCTCCACCACGGGCAGGCAGCCGATGTTCTTCTCGAAGATGATCATGGCCGCGCGCTCCAGCGGGGTATCCTTCGTGACGGTAAAGGGATTCTGCAGCATGACGTCGCTCACCTTCAGGTTTTCCAGCATGGAGGCCAGGATCACCTGCTTGAGGTCACCGGATGAGACGAGCCCGACGAAGAGGTCATTCTCCACCACGGGCAGGTGCCGTATGGAGTGCTTCTTCATGACCATGAGCGCGTCCCGGATCCCTGCATCCTTCCCGATGGTTATGAGATTTCGTGCCATCCAAGCTTCGACGTTCATGGCTTCTTAATATCAAAAAATCGGTCCGATGTAAATTATTGTGCACCGGGATGTCACGAAGCGATGCCGTGGAGGAAATCGATCGCCTCGTCCCTGGTCCTCACCAGGCCCCGGGCCCGCGCTTCCTCGACCTCGGCCAGAATAGCACCCACCCTGGGCCCGGAAACGCCCTTGACGGCCTCCATCACGTCGTTCCCGCTTATGATGGGATGCTCCTTGTATTCGCTGTACACGCCCCTGAAATACTCCCACACCTCGGAGGCTGTCTGCCTCCGGACCTCCCCGCGCGCCCGGGTCAACGCGAGCGACAGGAGCAGGACCTCGGGCATGACCGGGGCCGCCTCCCTGCAGAAGCGGTACAGATCGAGCGTCGACGGGTCGTCTTGGGAAAGCAGCTCACTGGCGGAGTCGAGCCTTTCGAGGGATCCCCTGACCATCCGGCATGACTGGGACGAAAACCGCAGCGCGGTGCAGAAATCCCAGGCCTTGCCCGGGAAAGAGGCCGGATCGCTTTCCCCGGCAGGGCGCGCCTCCCTCAGGCCCATGAGGAACGCCGCAAGGCGGAGCATGGTCGCGCGCTTCACACCTTGTTCCGTTTCCTCTTCGAGGCAGGCCCGGCTCCCGGGCATCAGGGCTTCGGCGGCGTAGAGCATCTCGTCCATCTCCTCCGCAATGGGCAGGGCCGTGGAAAAAACCGGGTGCCAGAGCTCGCTGTCCCCTTCCCTGCCGGTGAGCGAAGGGGGGAACAGCACGCCCATGAGCCCTGTCCAGGTGAGGAGACGGAAGAACGTTGCGCTGTGCACCGAGTCCAGGGAGCGCGAGATCTCCAGCTTGACCCTCTCGGGCGAGGCCTGTCTGAGGAGCTCCCGGTGCTTCCGGATGATCCTGGTCGTTTCTTCCCGGATGGCAAAATTCAGCGTGACGGAAAACCTGACAGCCCTTAAGGCACGCACAGGGTCGTCCAGGAGATTCTTTTCCGATATGATCCTGATGACGCCGTTCTTCAGGTCGTCGAGCCCGGCAGCCGGGTCGAGGAAGGTGTCCGTGGAAACGTCCCAGGCCATGGCGTTGATGGTCAGGTCCCGCGCCAGGAGGTCCTCCCCGATGTCGGCGCCCTTGGGCCTCGCGATGTCGATGCTGGACCCGTTGACGACGATGCGCACAACGCCGCGCTTTTCATCCATCCAGAAGGGCCTTGAGCCGATCCGTGCGGAGATGTCCCGGGCGATGGTCTCCACCGGGGCGGTAGAGACCATGTCGAGATCAAGGGGATTCCTTCCCAGGAGCATGTCCCTGACGCACCCTCCGACCAGGTAGGTTCCCCGGGGGAGGAGGTCCCGGATGCTCCCTATCAGCGGATTACTTGAGACGCATCTCGACAGATCGTGCATGTGCCTCAAGACCTTCTGCCCGCGCGATGTGGACGGCAAGCGGCCCTATCTCCCGGACGGCCTGCAGGGTACCGCTTATGATGGAAGATCTCTTGATGAAATCATAGACGCCCAGGGGCGATGAAAACCGTGCCGTGGATGCGGTGGGCAGGGTATGGTTGGGCCCGGCGACATAGTCGCCGAGGGCCTCGGGTGTGTGATAGCCGAGGAAGATGGCGCCGGCGTTCCTGACCTTGCCGAGGTGCTCGAAGGCGTTCTCGATCATGAGCTCCAGGTGCTCCGGCGCGATCATGTTGGCCACCAGGAAGGCCTCGTCGAGATCCCTGGTGATGATGCACAGGCCGTAGTGCCTCAGGGACTTCTCGAGCACATCCTTCCTGGGCATGGTTTCGGCCGTGGAGGACACCAAATCCATGACCGCCGCGGCGAGCTCCTCGTGGGGCGTGGCCAGGATAGCGGACGCCATGGGGTCGTGCTCGGCCTGGGACAGGAGGTCCATGGCCACGACCTGAGGGTCTGCACCCCTGTCCGCGATGACGAGGATCTCGGAGGGTCCGGCAAAGGAGTCGATGCCGACCCGACCCTGCACCAGACGCTTGGCATGGGCCACGTAGATGTTGCCGGGCCCCACGATCTTGTCGACACCCGGCACCGTTTCCGTCCCGTAGGCAAGGGCGGCAACGGCCTGAGCCCCGCCGATGCGGTAGATCTTTTCGATGCCCGCGGTATGGGCGGCAGCCAGGAGCGTGTCGTTGAGCACCCCGTCCGGGGTGGGCGACACTACGACGATCTCTTCGACCCCTGCGATCTTCGCAGGGATCACGTTCATGAGGAGCGTGGACGGGAAGGCGTTCCTTCCCCCGGGGATGTAGACGCCCGCCCTGCTCAGGGGGGTCACCTTCTGGCCGAGGATCATGCCGTCTTTGCCGGTGACGACCCACGAGCGTTCCTTCTGATGGGAGTGGAACTCCTCGATGCGGGAGGCCGCAGCCTGGAGGGCACCAAGGGTCTCAGGGTCCACCCGGGCAGCCGCGGCCGTGATCTGATCTTCCTGCACAACGAACCCGTCGGTGGCCGGATCGAACCTGTCGAACCGCCTCGTATACTCGGCCAGGGCCTCGTCTCCGCGCGATGCCACGGCATCGATGATCCCGCGGACCGCACCATCGATCCCTTCCGGTACCTCCCCCATCCGCGCAAGGATGGTTTTCAGCCTCTCCTGCCACAGGGCATCGCTCGTCCGGAGCACCTCCATTACAATCCTCCCTTTTCCCTCCTCACCTGAGCACCGAGCGCGGCAAGCTTCTGGTCGAGGGCTTCGTAACCCCGGTCGAGATGGTATATCCTCCTGATCTCACTGTACCCCTTGGCATTGAGGGCAGCCAGGACCAGGCTCGCCGATGCCCGCAGGTCCGTGGCCATGACGCTCGCCCCCTGGAACTGCTCCACGCCCTGGACGATCACGGTCTTGCCCACCTCCTCGAGGCACCCGCCCATGCGCACCAGCTCGGGCACGTGCATGAACCGGTTTTCGAAGATGTTTTCCGTGATGCGGGACGTGCCTTTCGCCACGCACGCAAGGGCCATGATCTGTGCCTGCATGTCGGTTGGGAAGCCCGGATACGGGACCGTCTCCACCTGGACCGGATTGAGCTCGCCCTCGCCGTTGACGTGCAGGCTCCCGTCGGGCAGCGTCTCTATGGACACCCCCATCTCGGAAAGCTTTTCGATCACGGCCACGACATGGTCGGCCCTGCCCCCCCGGATGAGGATGTCGCCCCGGGTGATGGCGCTGGCAACGAGGAAGGTGCCGGTCTCGATCCTGTCGGGTATGATGTCGTAGTTCACGCCGCTCAAGGACTCGACCCCCTCGATGGTGACCGTGCTCTCCCCTGCCCCTTCGATCTTCGCGCCCATGGCTATGAGCGCATTGGCGAGATCGACCACCTCGGGCTCCCGGGCAGCGCCCTGGATGACGGTCACGCCCTCCGCCAGGCTCGCCGCCATGAGGACGTTCTCGGTCCCTCCCACCGTGGTCTTGTCGAAGACGATGGTCGTGCCCTTGAGCCGGCCGTCCACCTTGGCCATGACGTAGCCGTGGGAAAGGTTGATGTCGGCGCCCATCTTGGCCAGGGCCTTCAAGTGCAGGTCGATGGGCCTCACCCCGATGGCGCAGCCGCCCGGCTGGGAGACCTTGGCCTCCCGGTATTTTGCGAGCAGCGGCCCCAGCACGGTGATGGAGGCCCTCATGCTCTTCACGAGGTCATAGGGGGCTTCCCAGGACGTCACGTTCGTGGGGTCCACCTCGATGGTGGTATCGTCTGTCCTCGTGAACTTCACCCCCAGGGTCTCGAGCACGTGCCCGATGGTGGTGATGTCCAGGAGCTTGGGTACGTTGGTGTAGGTGCATGGGCCGTCTGCAAGGATCGATGAGCAGAGGATGGGAAGCGCTGCGTTCTTTGACCCAGAGATCCTTACCTCGCCCCTCAGGGGGATTCCCCCCTCGATGAAGAAATTATCCATGCGGTCTCTCCACTATCGCTGTCCGGTCCGCCCCGGCCAGGTCTCTGATCCACAGGCGCAGTGTAAGCTTCCCGTCCTCTTTGACCATCCGTTCCACTGCTCCCCTCTGATCATGCCCTACTTCCATGATGAGCCTTCCACCGGGCTCCAGATGGTCCGAAGCTTGGCCTATGATCTCTCTTATTATATCGAGACCGTCATTTCCAGCAAAAAGGGCACAGGCCGGCTCATACCGCCTGACATCCTCCTGGAGCTCATGCTCGCAGGATCTGGCGATGTATGGCGGATTGGCGACAATGAGGTGGAATCTCTTCGTCATGCCCCTGAAGAGGTCGCCCTGGTGAAGGGAAAGCCTGTCTTCGACCCCGAGCCTGCGGGCGTTTTCCCGGGCAACGGTCAGCGCGCCGAAGCTGATGTCGTTGCCGTACCCGGTGAGGTCGAGACGCTCGAGGAGGATGGAGATGATCACGGCGCCGGAGCCTACGCCGAGCTCGAAGACCTCCCCCTGCTCAGGCGCCAGCTCCACGGCCTTCTCCACGAGGATCTCCGATTCTGGCCTGGGGATGAGCACCTCCCTGTTCACGACGAAGTCGTGGGAATAGAACTCCTTGTGCCCGAGGATGTAGGCAACGGGCTCCCTCTCGGAGCGCCGCTTGAGGAGGACACGGTAGGACGCGAGCTCGCTTTCCATAAGCGGCCTGTCCATGTCGAGATAGAGGTCGAGCCGGTTCCTGCCCAGGACGTGGGCCAGCAGGACTTCGGCGTCGAGCCGAGGGCTCTCGGAGCCCTTGGCCTGCAGGTATCCCCTGGCCCAGGTCAGAACCGAACGGATGGTCCAGACCACGCCGCGTCAGCTCCCGGTGTGTCCGAGGGCCTCGGCCTGGGCTTGGGTGGTGAGCTCGTCCACGAGCTCGTCGATATTTCCCTCGAGGATCTGGGGCAGCTTGTGGAGGGTCAGGTTGATCCGGTGGTCCGTCACCCTGCCCTGGGGGAAGTTGTAGGTGCGGATGCGCTCGCTACGGTCGCCGGTTCCCACCTGGGAGCGGCGCTGCGAGGCGATGGCCTCGTCATGGTCTTCCTGGAACTTCTGGAGGATGCGGGACCGCAAGACCCGCATGGCCTTTGCCTTGTTCTTGTGCTGGGATTTTTCGTCCTGGCAGGAGACCACGATCCCGGTGGGGATGTGGGTGATGCGCACCGCTGACTCGGTCTTGTTCACGTGCTGGCCGCCTGCGCCCGAGGAGCGGTAGGTGTCGATCCTCAGGTCAGTGGGGTCGATCTGGACGTCGACCTCTTCGGCCTCGGGAAGGACCGCGACCGTGACCGCGGAGGTGTGGATCCTGCCGCTGGCCTCTGTTTCCGGAACTCTCTGGACGCGGTGCACGCCGCTTTCGAACTTGAGCCGGGAGTAGGCCCCCCTGCCCTTGATGCCTGCGATGACTTCCTTGAACCCGCCTATGCCGGTCTCGTTGACGCTCAGGACCTCGATGCCCCAGCCCTTCTCCTCAGCGTAACGGGTGTACATGCGGAACAGGTCGGCGGCGAACAGGGCTGCCTCGTCTCCGCCGGTGCCCGCCCTGATCTCGAGGATGACGTCCTTCTGGTCGTTGGGGTCCTTCGGGATGAGGAGGAGCTTGAGCTTCGTCTCGAGGTCCTCTTTTACTCCCTTGAGCCTGAAGAGCTCGTCCCTCACCATGGACTTCATCTCCGGGTCCGGGTCGTCGAGCATGGCCTCGTTCTCAGCGAGGTCGGAAATCACCTTTTCGAGCTCGCGGTAGGGGCCGACGAGCTCTTCCAGACTGGCGTGTTCCCTGGCGAGGTCGGAATAACGGGAGCGATCCTGGACGATCCTTGGATCGGCGAGGAGATCGGAAAGCTCTTTGTAGCGCTGATCGATCTCCTTGAGTTTATCCAGCATGGGTGTGGAGCACGATCCTTTTTATTTTCCTTTGGCCTGCTTGGTCTGTTTGCCCTGCTTTTCTTCGGGCTTGAGGTAGTTCCCGTACTTCCTTCTAAACAGCTCGGCCTTGCCCGCCGTGGCGGTGAGCCTCTGCTGCCCGGTGTAGAACGGGTGGCAGGCGCTGCAGATTTCAACGCTGATGTCTTTCTTGGTCGAACGCGTGGTGAACGTGTTCCCGCAGCCGCATCTTACGGTCGTTTCAACATACTCTGGGTGAATACCTTTTTTCATGTTTCTTAACTCCTGCTCCATGTCCTTATTTGTTCATTGACTCCAAGAAGTCGGCATTATCGTCCGTCTTTGATAATTTGTCCAGTAAAAATTCAATGCTATCTACGGGGTTCAACGGGCTCAGGAGCTTCCTCAGGATCCAGATGCGATCCAGCTGCTCTTTGGGAAGGAGCAGCTCCTCTTTCCTCGTGCCGGACTTCGAGATGTCCACGGCCGGGAAAACGCGGCGCTCCATGATGGAGCGGTCGAGGTGGATCTCCATGTTGCCGGTGCCCTTGAACTCTTCGTAAATGACTTCATCCATGCGCGAGCCGGTGTCGATGAGCGCCGTGGCGATGATGGTGATGCTGCCGCCCTCCTCGATATTCCTGGCCGTGCCGAAGAACCTCTTGGGCTTCTGCAGGGCATTGGCGTCGATACCGCCCGAGAGGAGCTTGCCGGAAGGCGGGCATACGGTGTTGTGGGCCCTGGCAAGCCTGGTGAGCGAATCCAGGAGGATGACCACGTCATTCTTGTACTCCACGAGCCGCTTGGCCTTCTCCATGACCATCCGGGCAACCTGCACGTGCCGGGAGGCGGGCTCGTCAAAAGTCGATGCAACCACCTCGCCCTTGACCGACCGCTGCATGTCCGTGACCTCTTCAGGCCGCTCGTCGATGAGCAGGACCATGAGGACGACCTCGGGGTGGTTGGTGGTGATGCTGTTGGCGATGTTCTGGAGCATCATGGTCTTGCCTGCCTTGGGGGGAGACACGATGATGCCCCGCTGACCCTTGCCGATGGGAGAGAGCAGATCGAGGGTGCGGCCGGTGAGGTTGTCGTGGGTCGTCTCCAGGGTGAACTTCTCTTCGGGATAGAGCGGGGTCAGGTTGTCGAAGGGGACACGGTGCTTTGCCTCTTCGGGGTCCTCTCCGTTGATGGACTCCAGCTTGAGCAGCGCAAAGTAGCGCTCGTTGTCCTTGGGCGGGCGGATGTTGCCCCGCACTTCGTCTCCTATCTTCAGATTGAACTTCCGTATCTGGGAAGGCGATACGTATATGTCGTCAGGCCCTGGGAGATAACTGTAATCGGCAGAGCGCAGAAATCCGAATCCATCCGGGAGTATCTCGAGGGTGCCCTGCCCTGAGATGTAAATGTCCTTCTCCGACTGCGCCTGAAGAATGGCGAAGATCAACTCCTGCCGGGTCATGGTGGCAGAGCCCTCTATTTCCAGGGCATTAGCGGTCTCGAGAAGCTCTTTAGGCTCCACCTTTTTTAAGTCTTCTAAATGCATGTTAATATCCTTTCGGCTATTTGAAGTGAAGAGCTGTAGGATAGTGAAGATACACTACAAACAGTTTGATACAGTCTCAACTAAATGAATCCAAAACCAAAGTCAAGGGGAAAAACCCGTGGCGCAGGGGGTGTACATCAGCCATTTTCCAGGTAAGTACGACCTGTTGTGCCCACCATTTCTGTGGGCCGTGCCCCGGGAGGGGTCCTCTGAAAACGCGCCCCGTCCCATCCACATGACATCCCTTCGAATGCTCTCCCCTGCTTCCCACCACGTGATCCAAAAAACCGGGCTGTCTTGCCCGCACATCGGTCTTCTTCACTATCTTCTTGAGTGCTTTTTGCCGTACCTTGTACCGGGGACTGGAAAAGACCAGCCGGTCGACTCATCTTTCCTGAAGGGGTCAAACTCTAATACTGGTTTTTGACAGCGTCAAGGGGTTTCTGAAATCGCGCAGCCCGTTCGTCCGGTACTGGAGACAACTTTTTAGATGCGCCTCCTGACGGGAAGGATTCTTTTCCCCTTCACCCGGGTTCGTTGTGCATTCTTTGGAGACACGGTCCCGCTCACCGTCCGCCATGCCCCGGACGGGGACAAGGCTATTCGTTCTTCGCTTCCGCGAGCCTGTTCACTTTGTCCAGCAGCCTGTGAACCTTTTTCTCACGGTCTCTCAGGTACTCGCTGTACTCGAACACCCCCCGTGCATGGTGGGCCTCGATGCGCGCAGACTTCTCTTCCTTCATGAGCAGCATGCTGATGATGGACAGCTCTTCTTCGGTGAGCTCCAGGTTTTTCATGCCACGCCCCTTTCCCTTCATCCTTCAGGACGAGGGGTACGGCCTCGAGAGTTCGTCCGATCCCGGACGATCGTCGTGCTGAAGGGATACCGCCTCCCCTACCAGCTCATCATAAAGACTTCAGGTGAATGGACAAGAGGTGAACCGCTCTGTTCCGGTGCTGCCCTGATGCACGGGCTTTGACGCAGGTGCGCAGGGAGGGAGAGTCCTTCATCTCCCGTTGAAGATGACCTTCATGGGATTGACGTCCCGCTGGATCCCCTTGACCCTGACGGCGCCCATGGGCTCGAAGGACACCTCGAGGCTGGCACCCTCTGGAATGCCTTCCACGGTTGAGTTCGATACGACGATCTCTCCGGGTTCGCTGATGGTCTCCAGGCGCTGGGCAAGATTCACGGGCTCGCCTATGACCGTGTAGTTCATCTGGTTCTTGGTACCGACGTTCCCGGCCAGGGCGACGCCCGTGGCGATGCCGATCCCCACGGTGATGGGAAACAGCCCGTCCCTGACGAGGTCCTGCCTGAGCTCCTCGATGCCCTTCTGGATGTCCACCGCGCACATGATGGCCCGCACCGGGTCCATCTCGTCCTCGTCAGGGATTCCGAACACGGCCATGACCCCGTCCCCCAGGAACTTGTCCAGCATGCCCCCGTGCTTGAATATGAGCGGGACCACGGTCTCGAAATAGCGGTTCAGCACCTCCACCACGTCCTCCACCGTGTTCGCATCCACCAGGGTGGTGAACCCGGTGACATCCGCGAACAGGACGCTCACACACTTGCGCTGGCCCCCCAGCTCCGTCATCCGGTCGTCTGCCACGAGCCGCTCCGCCAGACCCGGCGAGAAATACCTGCCCAGATTCATCCTCTTTTTTTCCAGGTCGAGGAGCTCCTGGTAGGTGCGGACCAGGGAAGCGGTAATGGAGAGCTGGTCCGCGATGAGCTCGAAGAACCGCAGGTCGTTGGGCCCGAAAGAGCTCGTGACGTTGTCACGGAAATTGATGACCCCGATGCAGGCCCCTTCGGATATGATGGGCACGCAGGCAAGCGACCCCTTCTGGTTCGTCCCCCGGTTGGAGAAGTTCGGATCCTTCGTGACGTCCGGGATGTAGAGGGTCCTTCCCGACTCGAACACCTTCCCGGCAATGCCTTCCCCCTTTTTCAGCAGGATGGGGGGCTGTTTCGGGCAGTCGCCCCGCATGGACGCGCTCACCACGAAAAGGCTCTGAGATTCTTCATCGATGAGCATGACCGAGACGCTGAAGATCCCGGTGGCCTTCTTGATGATGTCCAGCTGCCCGATGAAGAGCTGGCTCCAGTGGGCAAGGCTCGCCCCTTTGAGCGCTTCCCCGAGCTCCTTCAGGAGGGAGAGCTCGGCGATCTTCTGCTCATACCCCTCTTCGAGGGATACGATGCGCTCCTTGAGTATGGCTTCTATGTCCCTTTCCAGCATCTATTCATCCAGAAGGATGCTCACCCTTCGTTTTATCTCCGCCGCCATCTCCAGCACGTTTTCCTGGGACAGGGCCGGCCCTTTCTTATCCGAAAGGTAGTCGATGGCTGAATTGTTGACCTTTCCCAGGTCGATCTGCCCGCAGTGCGCGATGATGTCCGATACGTGCACGGTCACCGCCAGGGACATGTCCTTGGCCTTGCTGGGCAGGTGATGCCCGATGAGGGCATCCACGATGGCCTCGGGCAGATTCCACCGCTCCGCCACGTAGGCGCCCATCTCGGCATGCGAAATCCCTGAATCCGTTTCCTCCGCCGCAAGGTCTTCCATGGAGGAAGGCCCGTCTATGCCGCCGGTGTAATACCCCCTCTGGAGGAACACGATCTTTCCGAAATCGTGGAGCAGGCCAACCGTGTACAGCCTCTGCCTGGCCATGCATCCCATGATGGGCCCGAGCCACTGGGCAAGCTGGGCCACCTCGAGGCTGTGCTCCCAGAGCTTGCGTGCCTTTTCCGGCGAGATGGTCTCGAGGATCTTGTGGATGGCGATGGAAAACGCCAGATTGACCACCTCCTCGTTGCCCAGGATGAACACGGACTGCTCGACGCTGTCCACCTGTCTGCGGAAGCCGTAGAAGGCGGAATTGACCACCTTGAGTATCTTCGAGGTGAGCACCGGGTCCTTTTCAATGATCCTGGCCATCTTGCCTGCGGCCATCGCCGAATCTCCCGCAAGGTCAATGATCTCCTGGGATATGGAGGGCAGGGTGAAGAGGTGCTCGATGTTCCTGAACTTCCTCAGCGTCCGCTTTCCCTTTTCCAGCTTGGCTTCCATCTTCTCCTGGTAGGGCCACTGCTGGAACAGGTCTGCAACCTGCTCTTCGGAAACGCTCTCCAAGGCGTGGTCACGGGAGAAAAAACCAGAGGGGATGTAGTCCTTCACCCAGGAGAGCTCCGCCATGTCCTGGCCGGAGAACACCTTGTGAAGCTCGTTCGGGTGGGAGATCATGAACTGCAGGAACTGGTAGAAGGTCGCGGAGATGAACCTGCTCTCCGGATCGTCCCGGGTGTCGTGCGTTCTGGTTTCCTTGATGCTTTCCCAGAGGCGCTTCACCCAGGTGGAGGTGCCCATGAAGCGGAGCCTCTCGAGGGCTTCGAAAAAGAGGTTCTGGATGTCGTGGCCGTCCTGGGGAAAGACCGCTATGCCCTTGGGTATGGAAAGGAACCGGGCAGAGGCCTCGTCTGCCTGGACGCCGAAGATCCCCAGCACGAGGTACTCCTTCATCCGCACCACGGTGTCAACGTCCCGCTTGCAGGTCATCGCCTTTTCCGCATATTTTTCAGGCACCACGACGACAGCCATGCTCCCGTTCAGGGATCCGACCTTCTGGAGCTCGATATCTAAAGGCGCAAGGATATCTGCATATTCCATATGCTTTCATATCGACGGATGACGGACGAATCTTGACTTCAGCGTGCGTGTTCTCTAGAGTAGGTACCCACAGCCATAACAAGGGTTGCGCCATGATCACGATAGAGCAGGCCAGGGAAAAGATTCTGAGCAGGATATCGCCGCTGCCGAGCGAGAAGATCTCCATCTCGCAGGCGCTGGGGAGATACCTTGCCCAGGACGTCTATTCGGGAAGGGACATCCCGCCCTGGGACAACTCGGCCATGGACGGCTATGCCGTACACACGGAGGACCTGTCCGCAGACGGCGTTCGCCTGCGCATCGCGTACGCGATCCCGGCCGGCTCCCTTCCCCAGGGTCCTTTCCCGAGCGGGGCTGCAGTGAAGATCATGACCGGGGCCCCCATGCCCCCCGGTGCGGACGCAGTCGTAAAAAGGGAAGACACGGGCGAGCTCGACGGGGAAGTGGTCATACGCACAACCCCGGTGAAAGGCGAAAACATCCGCTCACGGGGAGAGGACATCCGGAAGGGGGACCTGATACTCTCTGCGGGAAGCCTCCTCGATCCTGCCCGCCTGGGGCTCCTCGCTTCCGTCCGGAAGTCGATGGTGTACTGCTCCCAGAAGCCCGTGGTCGCCATCATCGCCACCGGCGACGAGGTGGCTGACCTGGACGAGGAGCTCACGGAAAACAAGATCTCCTCTTCCAACTCCTATACCTTGAAGGCCCTCGTGGAAGAGCTCGGCGCCGTTCCCCTCTACCTGGGGATCGCCAGGGACACGAGGGACGACCTCGCCGGCATGTTCGCCAAGGCGGCCCGGGCAGACCTCATCCTCACCTCCGGCGGGGTTTCCATGGGGGACTACGACATCGTCCGCGAGGTCATGACCGAGGGAAGGAACGCCATGGAGTTCTGGAAGGTGAACATGAAGCCGGGCAGGCCCCTTGCCTTCGGCACCATCGGGGGGATTCCGACCATCGGCCTCCCGGGAAACCCGCTCTCCACCATGACCTCCTTCTACCAGTTCGCCAGGCCCGCCATCCTCAAGTTCATGGGGGCCTCGAACCTCCTGCTCCCCAGGCTCAGGGCAAAGGTGTCCTGCGCCTTGCGGGCCTCCGGAGACAGGCCGCAATACATGAGCGGCATCCTTGAGCGCGCGGGTGACGATCTCGTCGTGACGCCTGCCGGGCCCCAGGGGTCAGGGATCCTCTCCTCCCTGGCAAGGTCCAACTGCTATATGATCATTCCCGAAGGGGTCAAGGTCATCGAAGAGGGCAGGTGGATCGAGTGTGAAATGATCAAGCCGGCATGGTAGCTGGGGCCGGGTTCCGCGGCGGCAGAGAAAAATCCTGAATAAAATTGATATCTGTCTATATTTCCTCGTCATTTTTCACTTGATCATTTTATATTGACAGATATTGAATTATCAGTATAAGTACCCTACTTTCATAAGGAATAACGGAGGACAGAATGCTGAGAAAAAATGAGCTCCTTGAGATAAAGGAGATCCTGGCGGAAATGAAACACGAGATTCTCAAGAATCTGGAGGAGAGGATCAAGTCCAACGACATCTCCGACCAGAGAGAGATCGGCGACATCTTCGACGATGCGGATCTCGAGCAGTCCCGTGAGTTCAATCTCCTGCTGAGCACCAGAGAGCGGCAGAAGCTCGATCAGATAGAAAGTGCTTTGTCCCGGATGGAAAACGGAGAGTACGGTTATTGCGAAGACTGTGGAGAAAACATCCCGGTCGGCAGGCTCAAGGCCATGCCGTTCGCCACGCTCTGTGTCAAATGCAAATCCGAGCGTGAGAGCATGGAAGGACACACGACGCTGTACATCGAAGAAAAGGGGTAAGGATATGCCCTACAGGGTTGAGGTAGGCCTCAAACCCGGACTCTTCGATGCTCGGGGAGAGCGAACGAAAAAACAGATTCTCCATGCGTTCTCCACGCTCGACGACGTAATAAGGGTTCGTTGCCTCGACGTATACACCATTGATGCCGATCACCTGGAACATGACTGGATCACGGAAGCCTTCTGCGACCCCGTGGTCCAGGACATATCGATAAACAAACCTCTGTTCGACGACTTCTCCTGGTATGTCGAAGTAGGATACAAACCGGGAGTCACGGACAATGTGGGCAAGAGCGCAGCCTATGCCCTCAAGCTCATCACTTCCCGCGAGACGCCTGTCTATTCGGCCAGGGCCTTTCTGTTCGAAGGCCGGATGGACAGGGATCTTGCGACAAAGATCGCCCAGGACTGCCTCGCAAACCCCCTCATCCAGTACTTCCGGGTGATGGACCCATCCGAGCTCCTGGCCGTCAGGCCCCACATCTCGAAGGTGATCCTCGACCACGTGCCGCGCGTCGAGGAGATCTCGCTGGACATGAGCGATGCGGAGCTCGTGCGCATGTCCAGGGAAAAGACCCTTGCGCTCAATCTCGAAGAGATGAAGGCCATCGTGTCCCACCTCGCCGACCCGCAGGTGCTCGCCACGAGAAAGGCCGTGGGACTGAGCGGGAAGATCACCGACGTGGAGCTGGAGTGCCTGGCCCAGACCTGGTCCGAGCACTGCAAGCACAAGATATTCAATGCAGACATCGCCTACGAGGAGGGGGGGAAGGTCGAGACCATCACCTCCCTCTTCAAGTCCTACATCCAGGCGTCCACCCGGGAGATCCGGGAGAAGGCGGGAGAGAACGACATCTGCGTGAGCGTGTTCACCGACAACGCAGGGGTCATCCGCTTCAACGACGACTACAACCTCGTCTTCAAGGTGGAGACCCACAACTCCCCGTCCGCCCTGGACCCCTACGGCGGGGCGCTCACCGGCATCGTGGGCGTCAACCGCGACCCGTTCGGTACCGGGCTGGGCGCAAAGCTCATCTTCAACACCGACGTGTTCTGCTTTGCTGATCCATTCTACAAGGACCCCCTGCCGCCAAAGATCCTGCATCCCTTGCGGATCTTCGAGGGTGTCAGGGAAGGGGTGGAGCACGGGGGAAACAAGTCCGGCATCCCCACGGTCAACGGCTGCATCGTTTTCGACAACCGGTACCTGGGCAAGCCCCTCGTGTACTGCGGCACCGCGGGCATCATGCCCCGGGTGATCAACGGACGGGCGTCCGAGGAAAAGGTCATTCTGCCGGGCGACCTCATCGTCATGGCAGGGGGCAGGATCGGCAAGGACGGCATCCATGGCGCGACCTTCTCCTCGGAGGAGCTCCATGATGAATCGCCCACCTCCGCTGTGCAGATCGGCGACCCCATCACCCAGAAGAAACTCACGGACTTCCTCTTAAGGGCCCGGGACCGCAACCTGTACCGCGCGCTCACCGACGACGGGGCAGGGGGGCTCTCCTCGTCCATCGGCGAGATGGCGACGCTCACCGGCGGCTGCCTCATCGAGCTCGACAAGCCCCCTCTCAAGTACCAGGGCCTCGACCCGTGGGAGATCCTCCTCTCCGAAGCCCAGGAGCGCATGACCATCGCTGTTCCACGTGAAACAATAGCTGCCTTCCTGGAGCTGTCAAAGCAGATGGACGTGGAATCCACGGTCGTCGGGGAGTTCACCGACTCCGGCTTCTTCCACTGCACCTACAACGGGAAGACGGTCGGATACCTTTCCATGGACTTCCTGCATAACGGCCTGCCCAAGATGAAGCTCAAGGCCACCTGGGCCCCTGCCGTCGAGGCGGACCCCCGGACCCCTGAGCCTGTGGACCAGAACATAAAGCTCGGGGAGATGCTCGGACGTCTAAATATCTGCTCCAAGGAATACGTGATCCGCCAGTACGACCACGAGGTGCAGGGCGGATCGATCGTGAAACCTCTGGTGGGCGAGCTCTGCGACGGGCCGTCGGATGCGGGGGTCATACGGCCGGTGCTCGAGTCCCTGCAGGGCGTGGTGGTCTCCAACGGGATCGTGCCCCGGTACTCCGACATCGACACCTACCACATGACCGCCTGCGCGCTGGACGAAGGCCTGAGGAACTACGTGTGCGTAGGCGGGAACCCGGACCACTGGGCCTGCCTGGACAATTTCTGCTGGTGCGACCCGGTGAAGAGCGAGCGCAACCCGGACGGGGAGCACAAGCTCGCCCAGCTCGTCCGCGCCAACAAGGCTCTCTACGACTACACCAGGGCCTACAACTGTCCGCTCATATCGGGCAAGGACAGCATGAAGAACGACTATATCGGCCCGGATGTGAAGATCTCCATCCCGCCGACGATCCTCGTGTCGGTCATCGGAAGGATCGACGACATAACGAAGGCTGTCACCATGGACGTCAAGAGGGAAGGGGACCTGCTCTACCTCCTGGGCTTAACGAAGGAAGAGCTCGGGGGAAGCGAGTTCTTCGCCTCATACGGGATCCTCGGGTCCTCGGTCCCGAAGGTGGATGCCGCACAGGCCCTCGCCCGCTACCGGAAGCTGCACGAGGCGATGGAGAAATCGCTCATCGCCTCCGCCCACGACCTCTCGGACGGAGGCCTCGCCGTGGCCCTAGCGGAGAAGGCGTTCGCGGGTTCGCTGGGACTCTCGGTGGACTTAGCCCGCGTGCCGGTGGAAGGCGGGCTGAGCGACACCGAGATCCTCTATTCGGAAACGCAGAGCAGGATCCTCGTCACCGTATCGCCAGCGAACGCCGCTCAGGTGGAAGAGATCTTCGGCAGCGACGCGGCCTGCATCGGCAGGGTGATCGGGGACCGGAAACTCGTCGTCGCCTCGACAAGCGGCGGCGTTCTCATCGATCAGGGGCTCGACGAGCTGAAAAAAGCCTGGAAAGCGCCTTTGGAATTCTGACATGACAAAAGACATCAAGGCCCTGGTGATAACCGGCTACGGCACGAACTGCGAGGTGGAGATGGCACACGCGTGCAGGCTCGCAGGCGCAAAGGCAGACATCGCCCACATTTCCGACATCCTGAGCGGATCGGTCCGGATCAGTGACTACCACTTCCTCAACCTGCCGGGCGGGTTCCTCGACGGCGACGACCTCGGCTCGGCACAGGTGGAGAGCGTCCGGCTCAAGCACGCACGCGTGCACGCCTCGGGTAAAACCCTGTTCGAGGAGATCACCGCCTTCATCGACCGCGGCATGATCGTCCTGGGTGTGTGCAACGGGTTTCAGGCCCTCGTGAAGTCAGGACTCCTGCCTGGCAATCCCTTCGGCAGGCGCAGATGCTCCCTGTCGTTCAACGACTCGGCCAAATTCGAGGACCGGTGGGTGACGCTGAAGGCAGACCCGAAGAGCCCGTGCATCTTCACAAAGGGCATCGACCGCCTCGAGCTGCCGGTGCGCCACGGCGAGGGCAAGGTCGTGTGCGACTCCGACTCCACCCTTGAAGAGATCAAAGCGGGGGGCCTGGCGGCACTTCGCTACTGCGACGGGGAAGGGCGGCCCACCATGGAATACCCCCTGAACCCGAACGGCTCCACCGACGCCATCGCCGGCCTCTGCGACGCAACCGGCCGGGTCTTCGGCCTCATGCCCCACCCGGAAGCCTTCACCCACCCGACGAACCACCCGAGGTGGACGCGGCGGACCAACCTTCCTGCAAAAGGGGAGGGGATGGTACTGTTTGACAATGCTGTGCAATTCCTTAGAGGGATAGTATAGAATGAGGCGCCCGGCAGGGCCGTGACCGGGCTGGACCCATTGTTGCTTCTGTTACTTACTTTCGAAGGTTGTTGCGGGAGATTCTGAAGGCCTTCCCCTTAGGGTAAATGCGCTTTCCAGTACGCCAATTCGTGATCCAGCGCAGATAAATGTAATCCCCCTCTAAATCTTCTGGTTCCGGATCTTCGAGATTCTGATTTTCTTTCATTTTGATTTAACTCCTTTGCGCAAAAATGTTGACACAAAGCGCCCGGGAGTGGCATACGGAAAAGACTATACGTATGGCACCGGCCCTTCCCGGGGCTTGTGCTTTATCACTAAAGGCCTGGCGGGGCCTTTTGTGATCATGGCCGAAGGTATTTTCATTACCTTCGGCTTTTATTATTTATCTTACTTTACTCGTCTTCCTCACCCACATAGAGTGCGAAATCGACGATCTTCTCGTTCTCGGCCATCCTGATGGCCCTCACGCCTTGCGCTGAACGGGTAGAGGTCGTGCGGATCTGGGATACCGGGGTGCGGATGATCTGGCCCGAGGTGGAGATGATGATGAGCTCGTCGGTGGGCTTCACCACCCTGATCCCCACGAGGTTGCCCGTCTTGTTCGTGATGTGGACCGTGTACACGCCCTTGCCGGCACGTTTCTGGACCGGGTACTTGCCCGCCGAAGTCTTCTTGCCGAAGCCCAGCTCGGTAAGGTTGATCACGTAGTCGTCGGGTGAGGTGATGACGTCCATGCCCACTACCACGTCCTTGCCGGTCAGGCTGATGGCGCGGACGCCCTGGGCCTGACGCCCCATGACCCGAACCTGCCCTTCGGGGAACACGATGGCCTTGCCCGTGTTGGTGGCCACGATGATGTGATCGCTGCCGCCGGTGAGCCGCGCGGAGATGACCTCGTCCCCGGGCTCGAGGGTGCACGCGATGATGCCGGTCTTCATGATGTTGCTGAAGTCGCTCAGCATCACCCGCTTCGTGTACGCCATGGCCGTGACCATCATGACCCGGGCGTCGGCCTTCAGGTCGGACGTCACCAGGATGGCGCAGATCCGCTCTTCCTTCTGGAGCGGGCGGATGTTGACGATGGGAACGCCCTTGGTCGCCCGGTCGCGCTCCGGGATCTCGTACACCTTGGTGTGATACACCCTTCCGGTGTTCGTGAAGTAGAGGATCGAGGCGTGGTTCGAGGCGATGAAAATGTGCTCGAGGAAGTCGCCGTCGGCCGCCGTTCCCCCCTTGACCCCGACCCCGCCGCGCTTCTGCGTCCGGTACTTGTCAAGCTCGGTGCGCTTGATGTAGCCCTTGCGCGTCATGGTGACCACCATCTTCTCGTCCGGGATGAGGTCCTCTATCTCGAACTCGCCGGCAGCTCCGCGGACGATCATGGTCCTGCGGTTGTCCGAGTACCTGTCCCTGATCTCCTCCAGCTCGCCCCTGATGACCTTCAGAAGCTCATTGCGGTCGGCAAGGATCTTTTCGAGCTTCTTGATGTAGGCGAGCAGCTCGTTGTACTCGGCGGAGATCTTGTCCCTTTCGAGCCCGGTGAGCCTCTGGAGCCTCATGTCGAGGATGGCCTGGGCCTGGACCTCGCTGAAGCCGAAGGTGCTCATGAGGTTGTCCCTGGCCTCGGCAGGCGTGGCGGAGGCCTTGATGAGGGCGACGATCTCGTCGATGTGGTCGAGGGCCTTCAGGAGGCCTTCGAGGATGTGGACCCTGGCCCGTGCCTTGTTCAGCTCGAAGATGCTCCTGCGGGTGACCACCTCTTCCCTGAAGTCGAGGAAGGCCTGGAGGAGCTCGATGAGGCCCATGACCTTGGGCCTGCCGTTGTGGATGGCGAGCATGTTCATGGAGAAGGAGGTCTGGAGGTTGGTGAGCTTGTAGAGCTGGTTCTCGATCACCTCGGGAGATGCGCCCCGTTTCAGGTCGATGACCACCCTCATCCCGTCCTTGTTCGACTCGTCCCGGATGTTCGAGATGCCGTCGATCTTCTTCTCCTGCACCAGCACAGCGATCCGTTCAACCATGTCGGCCTTGTTCACGGCGTAGGGGATCTCGGAGATGATCAAGCGGTCTCGCCCGTTTTCCTGATCCTGGCTCACCTTGCCCCTGAGCGTGATGATGCCCCGCCCCGTTGCATAGGCCTTCTCGATCTCGCCGCCGGAGAAGACGATGCCGCCGGTGGGGAAATCCGGCCCCGGGATGATCTTCATGATTTCGGGGAGGCTGATGTCCGGCCTGTCGATGAGCGAAATGAGCGCCGTGATGAGCTCGGTGACGTTGTGGGGAGGTATGCTCGTGGCCATGCCCACCGCGATGCCCGCTGAGCCGTTCAGGAGAAGGGCGGGTATCCTGGTGGGGAGGACGTCCGGCTCCTGGAGGGACTCGTCGTAGTTCGGGTGGTGGTCGACCGTGTCCTTCTCGATGTCGGCGAGCATCTCCTCGGCGAGGCGCTCCATGCGTATCTCGGTATACCTCATGGCCGCGGGCGGGTCGTTGTCGATGGAGCCGAAGTTTCCCTGCCCGTCCACGAGGGGGTAGCGCATGGAGAAATCCTGGGCCATGCGGACGATGGTGTCGTATACAGCCGCATCGCCGTGAGGATGGTACTTACCGATGACGTCGCCCACGATGCGGGCCGACTTTTTGTAGGGCCTGTTGTGGGTGTTGCTCTGCTCGTGCATGGCGAACAGCACCCTCCGGTGTACGGGCTTGAGGCCGTCCCGCACGTCGGGTATGGCCCGGCCGATGATGACGCTCATGGAATAATCCAGGTATGCGCGCCTCATTTCCTGATCAATGGCAACAGAATTTATCGTCATGAATATTCCTCTGGTTCTCTCAACTATATGTCAAGGTTCGTTACTTTAAGCGCATTCTTTTCGATGAACTCCCTGCGGGGAACTACGTCGTCGCCCATCAAGGTGGTGAAGATCTGGTCGGTTTCCACCGCGTCGTCGATGCTCACCTTGAGCAGGGTCCTCTTTTCCGGATCCATGGTGGTTTCCCAGAGCTGGTCGGGGTTCATCTCGCCGAGCCCTTTGTACCGCTGGAGGGAAAATCCCTTCTTCGCCTCCTCGAGGATCTTGTTCGCCACCTCGCTCAGGTTGGGGACCTGGTAGGAGCCATCCGCCTTCACGATGCTGAAGGGCGGCCGGCCGAGCTTCCTGAGCTGGACATGGATCTTCTGCAGCTCCTCGAAGCCCTTGGTCTCAGCGAGTCTCCGGTCGATGGGGGTCTGCTTCCGGATGCCGTTCTTCACCGTGTGGAACACGATCTGGTCGTCATGAATGTCGGAGGTGACGGGACCGAGGTTCGGGAACCACTCCCTGATGGTCTTCTTGATCTCCTCGTCCACGACCTTCGGATCGAAGCTGTCCTTGAACACCTCGGGATCGAGGTACGAGCTCGACTGGATGACCCGCTCGTCCATGTTCCTGATCTCGTAGTTCGTCAGGATGATCTTCCTGCGGTGGATGAGCTTGATGTAGCGGGCAAGCTCTGAGCCGGTGACCTCTATCTCGCCCTTGAGGGTGACTTCCTTCACCACGTTCTTCATGAGGAAGTCGTCCATGGCCTCCTCATTGAGGAGATACCAGAGCTTCTTGCCCTTGGTTATCTTGAAGAGAGGCGGCTGGGCGATGTAGAGGTGTCCGCGCTCGATGATCTCGGGCATCTGCCTGAAGAAGAAGGTGAGCAGCAGCGTCCTGATGTGGGCGCCGTCCACGTCGGCATCGGTCATGATGACGATGGTGTGGTACCTGAGCTTCGATATGTCGAAATTGTCGGACCCGATGCCCGTGCCCAGCGCTGTCACCAGGTTCTTGATCTCCTGGTTGGAGAGCATCTTGTCGACCCGCGCCTTCTCCACGTTGAGGATCTTTCCCCTCAGGGGGAGGATGGCCTGGTTTTTCCTGTCTCTGCCCTGTTTTGCGCTGCCGCCGGCCGAATCACCCTCCACGATGTACACCTCCGAGAGGGCAGGGTCCTTCTCCTGGCAGTCGGCCAGCTTACCGGGCAGCAGCGTGCTCTCCAGCGCGGTCTTTCGCCTGGTGAGCTCGCGCGCCTTCCTCGCCGCTTCCCGCGCCTGGGCGCTGTCGAGGATCTTCTTGATGATGATGGCTGCGTCGGCCGGGTTTTCGTTCAGGTACTGGCCAACGGCGTCGTTGGTGATGCTCTCGGCAATGCCTGCTATCTCGGAGTTCCCGAGCTTGCCCTTGGTCTGCCCCTCGAACTGAGGCCTGGGGAGCAGGACCGAGATCACCGCGCAGAGGCCTTCCTTGGTGTCGTCCCCGGTGATGGGGAACTTGAAGTTCTTCAGGAAGCCCTTGTCCTTGGCATAAGCATTGATGGTCCTGGTGAGGGCCTTCCTGAATCCCAGCACATGGGTTCCCCCGTCGTGGGTGTTGATGTTGTTCGCAAAGGAGAAAACACTCTCCGAGTAGGAGGTGTTGTACTGCAGCACGCATTCGAGGACCACGTCACCTTTGGCCTTCTTGAAGAAGATGGGCTGGTGGAGGGGCTTTTTCTTGGAGTTCAGGTATTTCACGAAATCGATGAGCCCTTCCTGGAACACGAAACTCTCCTTGGTGTCCGACCGCTCATCCTCGAGGTCGATCTGCAGTCCTTTGTTCAGGAAAGCGATCTCCCTGAGCCTGTTTGCAAGGATGTCGAACTCGAAGGTCGTGACCTCGAAGATGTCGGGGTCCGGCTTGAAGTGAACGGTGGTCCCTGTGCGGCTCACCTTCTCACACTGCTGGAGGTCTGTCATGGGGACGCCTTTTTCATATTTCTGGCACCATCTGAAGCCGTTCCGGAATATCTCGAGCTCGAGCGATTCGGAAAGGGCATTGACGACGGACACGCCCACGCCGTGGAGACCGCCCGACACCTTGTAGATCGAGTTGTCGAACTTGCCGCCGGCGTGCAGCGTGGTGAGCACCACCTCGGCCGCCGGCCGGCCGGTATCCTGGTGGATGTCCACAGGCACTCCCCTGCCGTTGTCCATGACCGTGATGCTCTCGTCCATGTGGATGATGACCTTTATCTTGTCGCAGTACCCGGCTGTCGCCTCGTCCACGCTGTTGTCCACGACCTCGAATACGAGATGGTGCAGGCCCTGGCTCGCTGTGGACCCGATGTACATGGCGGGCCTGAGCCTGACGGCCTCGAAACCTCCAAGGACCTTTATGTCTTTCGCTGTATACTCTTTTCTCTCAACTGGTCTGTCGTTCATAGTAGTACCTGGCATCCTCCTAGAAGCGCATGGGCATGATGACCCACTTGCTCTCGGTTTCTTTGCAGTCCGTAATCATGCAGGGACCCTGGGGCCCTTTCAGCCTGATTTCAGTCTCTCCCTCGATGAAGGAGAGGCAGTCCATGAAATACCTGGGGTTGAAGTTGATTTCCAGCTCCTGACCATGGTGCTCAGAGGGGATGGGGGTTTCGACCTCTCCCTGGTCCGGATTGTTGGCGAACACCACGGTCTGGTTTTTCTGGAACGAGAATTTCACGCAGTTCGATATGTCTGACACCATGGCCACACACACCTTCAGCACCGACAGCAGCTCCTGCGCATTGATCTTCGTGTAGATGGGGAAGCTGTCCTGGGCGACGACGCTCTGGTAATCGGGGAACTTGCCGTCGATGAGCCTCACCGTGGCGATGGTGTCGGGAGACACGAAGAAGATGGAGCTCTTGGTGAGCAGGATGTTCGAATCCTCCTCCCTGCCGTCCATGAGCCTCTTGAGCTCCTGAAGGCCCTTTCGGGGCACGATGATGCCGCTGCCCATATCGAGGTACTCGTCCATCACGTAGCGCACGACTGACAGCCTTCTGGTATCGGTGGAGACGATCTCGATGTAGCCTTTCTTTCCGTCGAGCTTGCCCGAGGTGAGCAGGGCCCCGCCCAGGGTGTACTTGCTGTCGCTCTCGGCAGCGGAAGGGATGGAGAAAATGGTCCTCTCGATCATGGGCTTCATCACTGAGTGATCGATGGAATAGCCCTTGTCCATGTCGGAGAATTCCACCATGGGGTACTCCTCAGCATCCATCACGTTCATCTTTATCTTGCTGTTCGTGGAATGGATGTGAGCCTTGAGGTTGTCCTCGACCCGGATCTGGAGTGACTGGTCGGGCAGGGCGCTGATCACGTCGAAGAAGCTCTTGCCGTTGATTGCGCATGCACCGGGCTGGACGACCTCGCAGGGAGCGTTCACCTGGATGGAGGTGTGGAGATCCGTTGCCTTGACCTGGAGGATATCTCCCTTTGCCTCCAGAAGGACATGGCTCAATATCGGGAGGGTGGATTTCTTTTCCGTAAACCCCTGAACCTTCGAAAGCATGTTCTGCAAAGAAGACTTCCCAATATTACACTTCATCTTTCTTCTCCCTGTATATGAAAAATATTTATATAGCCTGTCAGTTTGTTCATATCTCCCTTATCCCCGCGTATTCACGAACAATCGATGCTACAAAACCTGGTGCATTATTTATCTACATATCTACCGGGGACCCAGCCCCTGTAGATATGTCCGTTCATGCCGCCATCAGAGAGGCGAATCATGTCGACAAAGCTCCGTAACGATCCTCTGCATCTCATCGCGGGAGCCGACGTTGATAACGATCTTTCCCTTGCTCTTGGCCCACGAGCACGTGACCTTGGCACCCAGCCTCTCGGCAAGCTGGGAAGCAATGTTTTCGAGATACGAGTCGGATTTCTTTCCCGCCTTTTTCCCCTTCCCCTTGCCCGATGCGAACCGCTCCGCCTCACGGACGCTCAAACCTCCTGCTATGATCCTGTTCAGCAGGGCAACCTGGCTCTGGGGGGTATCCATCATGAGGATGGCGCGTGCGTGGCCTGTCGTGATGGAACCGTTCTTGAGGGCATCCTTGGCCTCGAAAGGAAGGTTCACGAGCCTCATGGAGTTGGTCACCGTGGACCTGTCCTTGTGCACGGCAGCGGCGATGTCCTGGTGGGTGAGGCGGAACTGCTCCTTGAGGGTGTAATACGCCTCGGCCTCTTCCATGGGGTTCAGGTCCTCACGCTGGAGGTTCTCCACCAGGGAGATCTTGAACGCATCGGCATCCGATATGTCTTTCACCACCGCCGGGATCTTCTCGATTCCTGCTGCCTTGCAGGCCTGATACCTCCGTTCCCCTGCGATGATCTCGTACTTGCTGTTCAACCTCCGGACAACGATGGGGGAGATGAGCCCGTGGGACTTGATGGATTCGGCGAGTTCGGCGAGGGATTTCTCGTCAAAGCTCTTCCTCGGCTGAGAGGGATTCGGGAAAATCTCGTTGGCCGGGATGTCGATGATCTGTGCGCTGTCATCCTGAAGGGTATCGGCGAAGATGGCGTCGATGCCCCTTCCCAAACGGGCCTTAGGCTTCATGCTTAACCTCCGTAGCCAGGATTTCTTTTGCCAGCATCAGATAATGCTGAGCGCCCTTTGAGGATATGTCGTACAGGCAGATGGGAAGGCCGAAGCTCGGCGCCTCGCACAGGCGGATGTTTCTGGGGATGATGGTACTGAACACCTGGGCATTGAAATGGGCCTTCATGTTCTCCGCGATGTCGTTGCTGAGCCTGGTGCGGGTATCGTACATGGTGAGGAGGAACCCTTCGATACCAAGATCTGGGTTCAGCCTCTTCTTTACCAGCCTGAAGGTATTGAGCAGACTCTTGAGACCCTCGAGGGCGTAGTACTCGCACTGGACCGGTATGAGGATAGAGTGGGAGGCGGTCAGCGCGTTCAAGGTCAGGAGCCCGAGGGAAGGGGGGCAATCGATGATGACGTAGTCGTACGCGCCGTTGACCTCCTCCAGACTCTTCGCGAGGACCCTTTCCCGGTTGGGGGCGCTCATCAGCTCCACCTCGACACCCACGAGATCGGTGTGGCTGGGCACGATGGAAAAACCCTTCAGCTTCGTGCCCAGGATCGTAGACCCGATATCCCTCTCTCCGAGCATGACATGATAGATGTGCGAGGTGACCTCGTCGGGATTGATGCCGACCCCGGTGGTCGCATTGGCCTGGGGGTCGAGGTCGATGAGGAGGGTGCGCTTGCCCAGCAGGGAGAAAGAGGAGGCAAGGTTGATGGCGGTCGTGGTTTTCCCTACTCCGCCCTTCTGGTTCGAGATACTGATAATTTTAGGGCACACCATGCAACTCTACCATAAAAGAAATCTGATTTGTATAAAAAAAGTTTCACGTGAAACACTACCTATAACAAACGGAAAAGTCTATATTTTTAATGATTTTTTAGGACTTGGGATTCCGGAAGGATGCTCTCACTTCGGGAAGAACCTGATGAAAAGGATGATCACGAGGACGAGCACGGTGATCCACGCCCCGGCGATGTCGCTCTTCCGGGGGACGTAATTTTCTTTCAGGCCCTCGAACCCTTTCCCGAGTGTTTCTTCCCTGGCAACCTTCTGAATGTCGGAGAGCATCTCCGGGAAATTGTCAAAGCTGTTGGGGATGAGGTAGTGCTTTTTGTTGCCCGAAATGGAGAGGAACTGCTTGGAGCCCATGGTCACCCCGTCGATGAGGGTGATGTCCTGCACCGGGATGCGGCGCAGGCCTCCGATGCTCCTCATGATGATCTCGGTGTCGGTGATGTGCACCTTGCGCAGGATGTTGTTGATGGTGAGGAGGTAGAACAGTATCATGAGTATCACTGCCAGAATGAGCATGGACAGCTCGAAACCCCTCATGAGCACGTCGGCGAAGACCGGGATGGAGAGGACCGTCGCAAGGACCATGGGCACTTTCAGGTTCTTTTTGATCTTGTAAACACTGTCCATGTTCTTTATGCTACAACAAAGTCTGGAGGTTGGCAAGCACAGCGATGTTGGATTTCGTTATTCATCTGGCACAAAAGGCCGGGAACTATCTCAAAGAGAATATCGGATCGGACCTGAACGTCGAGCTCAAGGGCCGGATCAACCCCGTCACCAGGGTCGACAAGGCCTCCCAGGACATCATCTTCGAGACCATCTCGAGGGAGTTTCCCGACCATGCCGTAATCGCCGAGGAAGGCCTGCAGAAGGAGACCGGATCAGAGTACACCTGGTACGTGGATCCCCTTGACGGCACCGTAAACTACATGCACCAGATCCCCATATTCTGCGTCTCCATCGGAGTCTTCAAGGAAGGAGAGCCGTACATCGGCGTGTGCTTCAACCCGGTGAGCGGAGAGCTTTTTTACTCCCAAAGGGGCTCGGGAGCCTTCCAGAACGGCGAGAGGATACGGGTCTCGTCCACCTCACGTCTGATCGACGCCCTCGTAGTCACCGGGTTCCCTTATAATAAGGATATGCACGACGGTTCCATCGTCAGGTTCACGAGGATCCTCAGCGAGGTCCAGGGCATCAGGAGGCTGGGCTCCGCCGCCCTCGACCTGTGCTATGTGGCGCGGGGCTCCTTCGACGGTTTCTGGGAGGTGGGCCTGAGCTCCTGGGACATCGCGGCAGGCGTTGCCATCGTCCTCGAGGCCGGCGGTTTCGTGACCGACTTTTCCGGCAAGCCCATGGACCTCGAGAGCGGGAACATCCTTGCGGCAAACGGAATCATCCATGCCGGGCTGCTGAGGCTCATGTAGCATGCGCGCCGCCGATTCCCACAACCACCTCCACTTCGATTCCTACGACCAGGACTTTGCGCAGGTCGTGGACCGCTCGTTTTCCGCAGGCATCACCTGCATGCTCCTGGTGGGCATCGATGCCGAAGATTCGAGGAGGGCCGTCAAGGCGGCCGACACGCGCGACGGTCTGTACGCGAGCATCGGCATCCACCCCCAGAACGCCGGGATTTTTTCACCGGAAGACGTCTTTTCCCTGGAAGGGCTCGCAGGAGAAGGCAAGGTCGTAGCGGTGGGCGAGACGGGATATGACCTGTACCGGACGCCCGAGAGCGAATCCCTGCAGAAGGAACTGTTCAAGGCGCACGTCTCTCTCGCCAGAAGGCTCTCGCTGCCCCTTGTCATCCATGACCGGGACGCTCATGCCCAGACGCTTTCCCTCCTGGACGAGTGCGATGCCTGGTCGCTGGGCGGCGTATTCCACTGCTACTCGGGCGATGTTCATATGGCCGAGCGCGTCCTTGAGAGAGGGTTCTTCATCTCGGTCCCGGGGGTCGTCACATACAAAACCGCTCAGGTCCTGCGGGAGGTGGTGCGCATGTGCCCCATGGATTCCCTGCTCGTGGAGACCGACGCCCCGTTCCTCTCCCCGGTTCCTTTCCGGGGGAAACGCAACGAGCCATCCTATATGGTGAAGACGATCGAGGAGATGGCGCGGCTGAAGGGATGCACTCCGGAGGACATGGGCCGGCAGACCCTGGAGAACTTCACCCGTCTTTTTCTATCGAAAAGAGGGACAAAATAAGGTATTGTGAATATATGCTCAAGAGACTGGAAGTAAAAACCTCTGCGCGGGTCCAGCTGGTGGACATCACCTCGTCGGTCAAGTCGTTCCTGAAGAACGAGGATGTGACATCGGGCGTGGTCATTGTCTACGTTCCGCACACCACCTGCGGCGTCACGATCAACGAAAATGCCGACCCGGCGGTTCGTGAGGACATCATCGCCACCCTCGAGAAGCTCGTTCCCGAGACAGGGGGCTACCGCCATCTGGAAGGGAACTCGGATGCCCACATCAAGGCGAGCCTGCTGGGCTCGAGCGTGACGGTGTTCGTGGAGAGCGGCTCACTGGTCCTGGGCACCTGGCAGGGGATCTATCTTGCCGAGTTCGACGGGCCGAGAAAGCGCTCCGTGCTCCTGAAGATCCTCCCGGACCCTGCAGCCTGAGAGATTTTCCGAGCAGGGTCACCTCCATGAGAATCCCTTCCGGGGAGTCCGTCATCTATACTCATCTATTTGTTTGTTGAGCGGGAGCTCCTGGGGAGTAGCTCCCCGATCTGTTCATCTGCCCGTCAGGCAAATAGCCCGGATGGCGTGTATTTCCCACACGCCTGGAGCGACATGTGTTCACAAAAAGGCGTAATTCCGGGTTACGCTAAAGTTTTGTTGACAAACCATAGGCCATATTTTATTAGAGAGTTCAGTGCGGGCATAGCTCAGTTGGTAGAGTGTCAGCTTCCCAAGCTGAATGTCGCGGGTTCGAATCCCGTTGCCCGCTCCAGATGTAACACGGGAAGCAGAGAAACAGGAAATGAGGGGGGGAACGAAGTGGGCGATAGCCCACTTTTTTATTTCCTATGACAGAAAAGGTGCTTCAAGACAAGTTGAGCGAGCTGCTCTCTCCGGAGATAGCCATGATGGGGTTCGAGCTCATCGAGCTGGACTTCTCCCGGGGACTGCTGCGCCTCACCATAGACAAGCCCAGCGGCGTGTCTCTCGACGACTGTGTCGCTGTCAATCGCAGGGTGAGCCTGCTTCTGGACGCCTCCGACCCCATCGAGGGCTCGTACCGTCTGGAGGTTTCCTCGCCGGGCCTGAACCGCAGGCTCAAGACAGCGAAAGACTATGAGCATTTTTCAGGAAGAAAGGTAAAGATCGTGACCAAAGAGGGGACACACAGGGGGACAATCAAAGGATTGGCAGGAGACACCGTGCTTCTGGATATTGAAGGCTCTGAGGTATCGCTCCATATGAAAGATATCGTGAAGGCCAATCTGGATTTCGATTTCTAGGAGTAGCCGCTATGGTATTGAATCTCTCAAAGGTAATTGAACTGATCGTCAAGGAAAAAGGCCTCAGGCAGGAAGACCTGGTCCAGGTGGTGGAGGCGGCTGTCCAGAGCGCTGCCCGGAAGGTCTATGGGGACTACGACAACATCGAGGCTCAGTACAACCCCGAGCTCGATGAGGTCGAGGTGTTCCAGTTCAAGGTCATATCCGATGAGGTCGAGGACCCGAATGTCCAGATTTCTCTGAAAGATGCAAGGAATCTTGATCCCAACTGCCAGATCGGCGACGAGCTCGGTGAGAAGCTCGATGCATCGCGCCTCGGCCGGATCGCCGCCCAGAGCGCCAAACAGGTCATCGTACAGAAGGTCAAGGAAGTCGAGCGGGACGCTGTGTACAACGAGTTCATCGACCGCAAGGGCGAGCTGGTGTCCGGCTTCATTCACCGCTTCGACAGGAGGGATGCCATTGTCAACATAGGCAAGGGCGAAGCGATCCTGAAGGAAAAGGAAATGATCCCCGGAGAGGTGTTCCGACGAGGGGACCGCATCCAGGCCCTCATTCTCGACGTGACGAAATCCCTGCGCCAGCCGCAGATCGAGCTTTCGAGAACGCACCCCCGCTTCCTGGTGAAGCTCTATGAAATGGAAGTCCCCGAGGTGACAGAGGGGATCGTCGAGATCGTGGCCGTTGCCCGTGAGCCAGGCGTACGCGCCAAGATAGCGGTCCGGTCCCACGACGCCAAGGTCGACCCGGTCGGCACCTGCGTGGGCGTCAAGGGCGCCCGCGTGCAGAATGTCATCCAGGAGCTCAAGGGCGAGCGGCAGGACATCGTGGTATGGTCGGAAGACCCTGTGCGGTTCGTGTGCAACGCGCTGGCGCCGGCCAGGGTGTCGAAGGTCATCGTGGACAAGGCCGCCTGGAGCATGGATGTCGTGGTGGCTGACGACCAGCTCAGCCTCGCCATCGGTCGGAAAGGCCAGAACGTGCGCCTCGTGGCGAAGCTGACGGGGTGGAAGATCGATGTGCGCTCCGATCACGCACCGGAGGACATTTCCGCTGACCAGGACGCCGACCAGGACCAGGAGGAGCTCGATCAGGACCACGGCTTCGAAGACATGGAAGAGATAGACGAGTCCCTGGCTGAGGCGCTGAGGGAAGCGGGGTACAACACGATCCAGGACCTTGCCAAGGCCAAGGAGGAAGATCTCCTTGAATTCGAAGGGATTGACGAAGAGCTGGCAAAGAAACTAATAGAAAAAGCTACGGCGGGTGTGAGTGGATAGCAGGCATCAACCGGAAAGGCAATGCATAGGATGCAGGGCCGTACGGCCCAAAGAGGATTTATTGAGATTCGTGAAGACAGGTGCTCCCCATGCGGTTTTCGACAGAGACTGCAGGCTGGGGGGTAGGGGTTTCTACCTCTGCCCCGATGAGAAGTGCTTCAGGGAAGCACACAGGAACAAGAAAACGAGAGCGGCATATTTCCGCAAGCAGGACAGCTTCGAGGATATGATACGTGAGGTACGGGAAACGATATTGAAATCCATAGAGAAAGATCTCATACTGAGTAAAGAAATGGGTTATCTTCTTGATGCCCGAAGCGAGGAGATATCTCTCGGGGAGGATGGTGCGCTCGTGGTGAGCTGCACACCTCCAGATGGGAACGGAGAGATGCATACGACTGCACGTCCTTTAAAAGCCAGGCGCTTTCTTCTGCCGGCTGCCGCATGCGGCAGCCTCGTCCAGAGCTACATCGTGAGCGGACGCTTCCCGATGCTCAAGAGACTGACGATGAATCTGCAGAAGTATGAAATGCTTTCTTCCAAGGGGCCAGCATTATGAAAAAGATGAGAGTTTTTGAGTTAGCCAAGGAACTGTCCGTCGACACCAAGGATCTCTTGAAGATTGCCAAGGACCTGGCCATATCTGTGGAAAACAATATGAGCATGATCGATGTCCACGACATCGACAGGATAAAGAAGAGATTTCAGAAGGATGTCGAGAAGCAGCCCGATGTGCCCCTTGAAGAGGTGTATGAAGAAAAGCGCGTGAGCTCGAACGTCATCAGGCGCAGGGCAAGGGTCGCGGCGCCTCCCGCAAAGACCGAAGAGCAGCCCGAGGTCGAGGCGAAGGCGGAGCCTGCGGTTCAGGAAGAACCCGAGAAGAAAGCCGACAAGAAGGGAAAGAAGAAGGCGGCCAAGCCTGCGGAAGAGCAGCCCGAAGCTGCCGAGGCGGTCCAGGAGACGGCCGCCCCGCCCGTACCGGAAGAGATTCCCCCGGTTCAGCCCGTCGCTGAAACGAAGGAGGAGCCCCCCGCCGCTGTCGAGGCCGGAGGAGAGGCCGCGGCCAAGGCCGAGCCCGAGGAGGTAAAACCCGCCCCCACACCGGCAGAAGCCGCCAAGAAGGAAGAAGAGAAGAAGAAGGACAAGAAGAAGGGCAAGAAGGGCAGGCCGGGAGAGGAGGCCGAGCCGGCGGAAAAGGTCGAAACCGAGGACAAGACCGCCAGGTTCGCTGTCAAGAAGCCGAAGAAGGCCAAGGAGATGGAGGTCTACACCCAGACCGACCTCTACGGCTCCGACCGCAGCGCCTTCGGCAAGAAGCTGAAAAAGAAGAAGGACAGGAGGCTGGGCGGACTGCTCTCTCCTGCGAAGAAAAAGAAGCTGGTCATCGGCAAGACCATCACCGTGTTCAATCTCGCCCGGGAGATGGGCATCAAGGCGTCCGACGTCATCAAGGTGCTCATGGACCTGGGTGTCATCGCGAATCAGAACCAGTATATCTCCGCCGACGAGGCGATCCTGGTGGCGCACGAGCTGGGGTTCGAGGTCGAGGAGGCTCGCGACGAGATCAAGGAGACCTACCTCACGCCCCCCGCCTACTCGGATGATGAGCTCGAGCCGAGGTCGCCGGTGGTCACGGTCATGGGCCACGTCGACCACGGGAAAACGTCCCTGCTCGACGCCATCCGGAAAGACAATGTCATCGACAGCGAGTTCGGCGGCATCACCCAGCACATAGGCGCGTACCAGGCTCACCTGCGTGACAAGTACATCACCTTCATCGATACACCGGGCCACGAGGCCTTCACATCCATGCGCTCCAGGGGCGCCCAGGTGACGGACTTCGTGGTGCTCGTCGTTGCGGCGGACGACGGCGTCATGGACCAGACCAAGGAGTCCATCAACCATGCGCGGGCGGCAGGCATACCCATCCTCGTGGCGGTGAACAAGATCGACAAGCCCAACGCCAACCCCCAGAGGGTCCGCGAGCAGCTTTCGGACCTGGGGCTCGTCCCCGAGGCCTGGGGCGGCGACACCATCTTCGTGGACATCTCCGCCAAGCAGCACATCGGCATCGAAGACCTGCTGGAGATGATCCTCCTGCAGGCCGAGGTCATGGACATCAGGGCATATCCCAAGGGCCCCGCCCGGGGCATCGTGCTGGAGTCCAGGCTCGACAAGGCCCGGGGCCCCATGGCCACGGTCCTCATTCAGAGCGGGCACCTGAGCCGGGGGGACATTTTCGTGGTCGGCCCCACCTGGGGCAGGGCGCGAGCCATGTATGACTTCACGGGCAAGCCCGTGAACGAGGCAGGTCCTGCCACTCCGGTTGAGCTCATCGGCTTCTCCGAGCTCCCGTCCGCAGGGGACACGTTCTTCGCCGTGCCCAACGAGAAGAAAGCCAAGGAGATCGTCCAGTACTTCCAGGAAGAAAAGAAGATCCAGCAGCTCAAGAAGCAGGACACCAAGGAGAAGATCACCCTGGAGGCCCTGTACAGCCAGGTTCAGGAAGGCAAGGTCAAAGACCTCAACCTCATCATCAAGGGGGACGTCCACGGCTCAGTGGAGGCCATAGAAGGCTCCGTGAAGGGCATCGACACAGGGGCCGAGCTCCGCATCAACGTGATCCACTCCGCCGTGGGCGGCATCACGGAAAACGACATCCTGCTCGCCTCGACGGCCCATGCCATCGTGCTCGGCTTCAATGTCAGGCCGGAGCCGACCGCCAAGGCGCTCGCCAAGAAGTATAATGTTGATATAAGGCTTTACACCATTATTTATGACCTCATCGAGGACATAAAGCAGGCGCTGACGGGTATGCTCGAGCCCGTCTTCGAGGAGGTCGTGCAGGGCAGGGCGGAGGTCAGAGACCTCTTCAAGGTGCCCAAGATCGGGGTCATCGCGGGATGCATGGTGACGGACGGCCAGATCCTCCGGGGTTCGAGCGCCCGTCTCTTACGGGACAACGTCGTTGTCTACCAGGGCAAGATCGATTCCCTCAGGCGCTTCAAGGACGATGCGAGGGAGGTCGCAGCCGGGTATGAGTGCGGGATAGGCCTTTCGGGCTACAACGACCTGAAGATCGGGGATGTCATAGAGGCGTTCACCCAGCAGAAAGTCGAGACAGTTCCTCAGTGGTCATAGGTGCTCTCGAAGTAAAGATATCCATCATGGGAGCCCGGTCGCTCAAGGAAAAGCGAAAGGTCTTGAAGTCGCTCAAGGACCGCTATGCGAAGATGAACGTCTCCGTGGCCGAGGTTGACGACCAGGACAAGTGGCAGGCTTCCACCATCGCCTTTGCCGTGGTGAGCAATGACTCCGTGTTCATCAACTCGGTCCTCGACCGGATCGTGCACGGGTTTACCGAGCACCCCGAGCTCGAGCTCATCGGCCACCATGCGGAGATCATGCACATATGAAGCTTGTGACGAAAAGACAGGCTCGCGTGGGGGACCTCCTCAGGCAGACCATAGCGGAGCTCATCCAGCGCAGGGTAAAGGACCCCCGGGTCGAAGGGGTGACAATCACCGGGGTGGATGTGAGCGTCGATCTGAAGCTCTGCCGGGTCTTTTTCTGTGTCTTTGATCCTGAAAAACGGGAGCAGGCTCAGCACGGTCTCGACAGCACGGCAGGATTCATACGTCATGAGCTGCGCAAGGAACTGAGGCTGAAGCATGTGCCCGAGATCTTTTTCGATTACGACACATCCTTCGATTACGGCACGAAGATAGACGAGCTCCTGGAAAAATTGGACAAGGATGAAGAAAAAGATAGCTGACATCATCAGGGCGCACGAGCGTTTCGAGATCATCACCCACGAAGGGCCGGATGAGGATGCCGTAGGGTCGAGCCGGGCCCTGGCCTTCGCTCTGGCCGGGCTGGGGAAAGCCGTTCGCCTCATCTATCCCACCCCCATCCCTGACCCGCTGCTCTTCACGCCGGAGCCCAAGACCACCAAGCGCATCAGCCCCCAGATATCCATCCTGCTTGACGTGTCCGACAGGAAGCTCCTGGCGGGGGTGACCCCCCAGGGGGAGGTGATCGTGGTGGACCACCACCGCACCTCGACGGACACGGGGATTGCCTCGTGGATCGACTCGAGCAAGTCCTCCACGGCAGAGATGGTCTACGAGCTTATCCTGGAGCTGGGTCTGGACATCACCCCGGCCATGGCTTCGAACCTCTACATGGGGCTTTTCGGCGACACGGGCGGGTTCATCCACGCCAACACCACGCCCCGGGTCTTCATGACCGCCCATGCGCTCGCCAAGGCAGGCGCCGACCCCAACGGGATCGCGTACCGGCTCAAGAAGACGCGGAGCCTGAAGTACTACCAGATACTCTGCCTCACCATGGACAGGCTCATCCAGGCGGGGAGGATCTACGGCAGCTTCATCTGCTACCGGGACTTCAGCGACCTGAGGGCCACCCCGGATGATGCCGCGGGCATCATCGAAGAGCTCGCATCGCTCGCCGGGAGCGAGCTGGTCATCCTGCTCAGGGAGCTCAACCCGGACACGGTGCATGCCTCCATCCGGAGCAAAGGCAACGAATCCGCCCTGAAAACCGCCCGCGCCTTCGGCGGCGGAGGGCACGGCATGGCAGCCGGGTTCACGGTGAAGGGCCGTGCGGACGAGCTCATCGAGCAGGTGATCGAGGAAGGAATGAAGTGGGTAAGCAAGGCATAGTACTGGTGGACAAGGCGCACGGCCTCACCTCGCGCAGGGTGGTGGACCATGTCATGAAGATTCTGAAGGTCAAGCGTGCAGGGCACTTCGGCTCCCTGGACCCCTTCGCCACGGGACTCCTGTGCGTGGGCATTGGCCAGGGCACGAAGCTCCTGCCCTTCATGCACGCCCAGCAGAAGGAGTACATCGCCACCATCGGCTTCGACATGACCACGGACACGGACGACATCACAGGCAGGCCCCTGGAGCGCTTCGACGGCGTGAACATCGACATTGAGGCGGCAAAGGCCTGGTTCATGGACAACCTCGGGTGGATCAACCAGGTGCCTCCCAAGTACTGCGCCCAGAAATACCAGGGCAAGCCCCTGTACAAGCTCACCCGGGCGAACGTGGACGTACAGCCCAGGGAAAAGCAGGTCTACATCGAGGATGCCGAGGTCCTCGGGGCGGGTCCGGACTGGATGGAGGTACGGATCGTGTGCTCCCGGGGAACGTACATCCGCTCCATTGCCCGCGACCTCGGGGAGCATCTGGGCCACGGGGGATATCTGCGGGCGTTGAGAAGGCTGAGGAGCGAAGGGTTCCACGTGTCCGGCGCGCTCACACTCGAAGGGCTCCAGGAAAAGGACGAGGCGGGCGAAGATGTGGTGATCCCCCTCTCGAACGCACTCCACATACCCAAGTCTCGAGTCATCCCGGCGGGGCAGAAGGGCATCCTCGAAGGGAACCCCATCCAGTTTTCCTGGGTGAAGGACGACGTGGAGGTCTCGGAAGGGAATTTCGTTGCCATGATGAGCCTGGACGGGCAGTTGCTGTGCGTGGCCAGGTACCAGCCCTCGGGGGGCATCTGGGGGTACATCGAACGTGGCTTCAGACCGGATTAGCTATTTACAGCAGAATCAATCATATGTTAGGGTCCAACCTTGTATAACCATATGAAGAAGAGAACGTAGGAGGAAAACGAAGTGGGTTTAAGCGTTGAGGAAAAGAAGGAAATCATCACACAGTACAAGAGACATGACAGCGACACCGGTTCTCCGGACGTACAGGTTGCGATCCTGACGAAGCGGATCAACGATCTCACCGAGCATTTCAAGCTCCACAAGAAGGACCACCACTCCAGAAGAGGGTTGCTGATGCTCGTCGGTCAGAGGAGAAGGCTCCTCAACTACATCAAGGATCGGGACATAAAGCGTTACCGGGATCTCGTTCAGTCACTCAATCTCCGGAAGTAGAGGTCGACATGAAGGTAGAAACACGAGGCAGTAGTGTGCCTCTCATTTTTTCCGTAGGCGAAGTCGCCAGGCAGGCAAGCGGATCGGTCCTTGTTTCCCAGGGAGACACGGTTGTCCTCGTCACCGCGACCGCCGCGAAAGAAGAGCGCAAAGGGATAGATTTCCTCCCGCTGGTGGTGGAGTATCAGGAAATGAGCTACGCCGCCGGGAGGATCAAGGGCGGTTTCATCAAGCGGGACGGCAGGCCCGGCACCCAGGAGATCCTCACGGCCAGGGCGATCGACAGGCCCATCAGGCCGCTCTTCCCTAAAGGATATCGCAACGAGATCCAGGTCATTGCCATGGTTCTCTCCGCTGATCCGGCTTTTACGCCGGACATTCTCGCCATCAACGGCGCCTCGGCCGCGCTGAGCATCTCCAACATACCCTTTGGCGGTCCCATCGGTGCTGCCAGGGTGGGTCTGATCAATGGCCAGTTCGTCATCGATCCCTCCGTCACCCAGCTCGACGAGAGCAAGCTCGAGCTCCTGGTCGTGGGCACACGCGACGCCATTGTCATGGTCGAGGGCGAAGCGGACGAGCTTCCTGAAAAGACCGTTATCGATGCCATCAATTTTGCCCATGTGCGGATCAGGGAGGTGTGCGACGCCGTCGACGAGCTGAAGGCCAAGGCCGGCAAGCCCAAGAGCGAGTACGCCCCGTTCAAGGAAGATCCGGAGCTCTACCGGCAGATCAGGGAGCTCGTGGATGCCAGGATGCAGGAATCCATGAAGGCCTCACTGTCGAAGCAGCAGAGGCACGCCATGGCCGACGAGCTCAGGGCACGGGCCCTCGAGAGCTTCTCGGACGGCACCGAGGAAAAGGCCCTGCTGATCAACGTCACCTTCGACGCGGTGGAAAAAGAGATCACCCGCAAGTTCATGAAGGAGAACAAGGTCAGGATCGACGGCCGCGGCTTCGACGACATCAGGAACATCGACTGCAAGGTGGGCATCCTCCCGCGCACCCATGGGTCGGCCCTCTTCACCAGGGGCGAGACGCAAGCGCTCGCCATCACCACCCTGGGGACCCCCCGGGACGAACAGCGGGTCGAGACCCTTCTGGGCGAGACCACGAAATCGTTCATGCTCCACTACTCCTTCCCGCCCTTCAGCGTCGGCGAGGTCCGCATGCTCAGGGGGCCGAGCAGGAGGGAGATCGGGCACGGCAACCTGGCCGAGCGTGCGCTCGCCAAGATGCTCCCCGAAGAAGGCTCGTTCCCGTACACCATCCGGCTCGTATCCGAGATCCTCGAGTCGAACGGCTCGTCTTCGATGGCCACGATCTGCGGCGGCTCTTTGTCGCTGATGGACGCCGGCGTCCCCATGAAGAAGCCCGTTGCGGGCATTGCCATGGGCCTCATCAAGGAAGACGACGTGTACATGATCCTCACCGACATCCTCGGTGACGAGGACCACTTAGGAGACATGGACTTCAAGGTGGCCGGCACCGCGGAAGGCGTCACGGCCCTGCAGATGGACATCAAGATCAGCGGTCTGCCCGAGCAGGTCCTGGGTGAGGCCCTCGAAAAGGCCAGACAGGCCAGGCTTTCCATCCTGGGCAAGATGAACGCGACCATCACCGCGCCCAGGGAGTCCATATCGCCCTATGCCCCGAGGATATTCACCATGACCATCAACCCGGAGAAGATCCGGGACGTCATCGGCCCCGGCGGCAAGGTCATCAAGGACATCATCGCCAAGACCGACACCAAGATCGAGATCGACGACTCCGGCCGGGTGGACATCTTCTCGCCGGACGATGCCCATGCTCAGATGGCGGTGGACATGATCCAGGCGCTCACCAAGGAGCTCGAGCTCGGAAGGGTCTACAGCGGCGTGGTGGCGAAGATCATGGACTTCGGCGCATTCGTGGACTTCCCGTCCGGAGACTCCGGCCTCATCCACATCTCCCAGCTCTCGAACGAGCGGGTCAAGAGCGTCCGGGACGTTGTCCAGGAGGGTGACGAGGTTATCGTGAAGGTGATCGGGATCGACAGCAAGACCGGCAAGATACGCCTGAGCCGGAAAGACGCTCTCAACGACACGAACAGATGATGCAAGGTCCCGATGCTCGAGAAGACAATACTCGATAACGGTATCCGCATCATCACAGAGAAGATGCCCGAGGTGCGTTCCGCAACGCTCGGCGTCTGGGTAAACGTGGGCTCCCGGCATGACCCGAGGGGTCGCGAAGGGATGGCCCACTTTACCGAACACATGCTCTTCAAGGGAACGTCCCGCAGGAGCGCGCTCGAGATCGCCAAGGAGATCGACGCGCTCGGCGGGGTGCTCAACGCCCAGACGGCAAAGGAATACACAGTCTACTACACCCGGGTGCTCGACGAGTACCTGGGCAAGGCATCCGATGTCCTGTTCGACCTCTTCCTGGAATCGCTCATCAACCAGGATGAGATGGAAAAAGAGAAGAAGGTCGTGGTCCAGGAGATCCGGATGACCGAGGACACCCCCGACGACTACATCACCGACCTCTTCGCAGAGGCCTTTTTCCAGGAGTCCGCGCTGGGCATCCCCATCCTCGGCTCGGTGGACAGCGTGGGGAGCATCTCGAGAGCCGACATCCTCGACTTTCTTTCCGACCTCTATTCCCCCGAGTCCATCGTAGTGGCCGCCGTGGGCAACCTCGACCACCACCAGCTCGTGGACCTCGCCGCGCCCAGGTTTAAGGACCTCAATGCGCGGGCCGGGATGAAACCGGAGGCGGACCGGCCCCCGGTGTTCTCCGGCAAGACGCGGGTGTTCAACCGGGACATCGAGCAGGTCCATATCACCATCGGGACGCCGGGCTCCTCCATGGAGGACGAGGCCAGGTGGCCCTACATCGTGCTGAACACCATGCTCGGCGGCTCCATGAGCTCCATGCTCTTCCAGGAGGCGCGGGAGAAGCTGGGCCTGGTCTATTCCATCTACTCCTACATGAGCTCGTACCGCGACTGCGGCGTGCTCGCCACATATGCCGCCACCACCCCGGACCACGTGCGGCAGACCATCGACGTCATTGCCCAGCAGATGGAGAAGATTAAGAAGGGCGACTTCGGCGGGATCTCCATCGAGGACATCAAGACGCAGATCAAGGGCAACCTCCTGCTCTCCCGCGAGAGCACGGTCAACAGGATGTCCTCTCTGGCCAAGAACGAGATCTACTACGGCAGAGAGGTGCCGGTGGAAGAGGTGATCAGGAACATCGAGCAGGTCTCGGCTTCCGACGTGGTGGACCTTGCCTGCAGGATTTTCCAGCGCTCGAAGATCACCATGGTGACCCTCGGAAAGCTGGACGAGGAAGGGGTGGGGGAGATCCCGCTGGCGTGACGCCTACGATGCGGGCTGGTGTACCCTGGACTGCAGGGCCACCCGGTCGCTCACGGCCATGAACTCCTTCCAGGCGGAGCGGCAGCGCTTGTTCACGGCGATGCTGATGAGGTAGTAGTCTCCCTCGATGGTATACCAGGAGATGCACCCGTCGATGGTTACGTTTTCGAATCTCATGATTACATCTTTGTTGATGAAACCCATGAGGGAGGTCTTGATCCTCGCGGTGGGAACCTCCATGCAGAGCTCGCGAGAAGCTATGTCCCTGGTCATGCCCCAGAAGGACAGACCCTCTTCCGGACAGGATATGTGCAGCGACAACGGCCGGTGTTCCTTGGTGTCCATGCCGAAGAAAAACATCATTTTCCTTGCCCCTCAATGATTTCTTACGATATTCATCGGCAAAAATAATGCCAAGATTAATGAAATTTAAGCTTATTCTCGCATACGACGGCTCCGGGTATCACGGATGGCAGGTGCAGGCCGGCGACAATTCCGTCCAGGAGACCCTCGAGCGGGCGCTGGGGAAGATCCTCTCCCACGATGTCCGGGTGACCGCCTCGGGCCGCACCGACACGGGCGTTCATGCCCTGGGGCAGGTGGTCAGCTTCGGAACCTCATCGTCCATCCCCGCGGAGGGCTTGATGAAGGCCCTGAACTCCCTGCTCCCGCCGGACATCCGGGTCCTTCAAGCCTCCACGGCTGAACCGGATTTCCATGCCCGATACGGGGCGGTCTCGAAGACCTATCTGTATGTCATCGACACAGAGCCCGTCATGAGTCCGTTTTCCTACCGCTATGCCCTGCACCACCCGGGCAGCCTCGATCTCGAGGCCATGGACCGGGCCGCAGGCCTCCTCCTGGGCGAGCACGACTTCAGGTCGTTCATGGGGACCGGGTCCGAGGTGAAGACCACGGTGAGAAGGATCATCGTTTCAACGGTTTTCGCCAAGGGTTCCAAGGTGTTCTTCGTTATCCAGGGTAGCGGGTTTTTACGGCATATGGTAAGGAACATTGTCGGGACCCTGATTCAGATCGGCGAGGGAAGGATCGCCCCGGGAGAAATGACCAGGATCCTCGAGCTTAAGGACCGGGTGCACGCCGGCCCCACCGCTCCTCCCCAGGGGCTGTACCTGGTGAGTGTGGAATACGGCGGGGGAAGCAACGCTTCCCCGGAAGACGAGAGGGGAAGGCACTGAAAAGAGAGGCAACGATGAATGTACTGCTGACTGGCGGATGCGGCTTTATCGGGACGAACCTCATCCGGTACATCCTTGCGAACAGGCCGGACTGGAAGATCGTGAACCTCGATCTCCTCACCTATGCCGGCAACCTGGAAAACACCCTGGGGCTTGAGGAAGCCTGGCCCGGGCGGTATTCCTTTATCAGGGCGGATATCGCGGACAGCCGCGCGGTGGCGGAGATCTTCGAGCGGCACGCCTTCGACCTGATCCTGAACCTGGCGGCGGAGTCCCACGTGGACCGGAGCATCGAAGACGCCGGCGTGTTCATCAGGACCAACGTGCTGGGGGTCCAGGTGCTCCTGGACGCCGCGGTGAAGCACAAGGTGAAGCGCTATCTGCAGGTCTCCACCGACGAGGTCTACGGCAGCCTGGGTCCGGAAGGGCTGTTCAGGGAAGACCTTCCCATGGCCCCCAACAGCCCGTACTCCGCTGCAAAGGCCTCCGCCGACCTGCTGGTGAGGGCATACGTGCACACGCACGGTCTGGATGCGGTGATCACCCGGTGCTCCAACAACTACGGGCCGTACCAGTTCCCGGAGAAGCTCATCCCGCTCATGGTCCTGAACGCATCAAAAGGCAAGGAGCTCCCGGTGTACGGCGACGGGAAGAACGTCAGGGACTGGATCTACGTGGACGATCACTGCCGGGGCATCGTGGCCGTGGCGGAGAAGGGCAGGTGCGGGGAGGCGTACAACATGGGCGGCGATGCGGAAAAGCAGAACATCGAGATCGTCCGGACCATCCTGAAGCACCTGGGCAAGCCGGAGAGCCTCATCCGGTACGTCAAGGACCGGCCAGGCCACGATTTCCGCTACGCCATGGACTTCTCTAAGATCGAGCGGGAGCTCGGCTGGAGGCCCGAGGTGGATTTCGAGACAGGCATGGAGCGGACCATCCGGTGGTACCTGGACAACAGCCCCTGGTGGGAGAAGATCCTGTCGGGCGATTACCAGGGTTATTATGAAAGGATGTACGGGAATCGATGAACGTCCTCATTACAGGGGTGCAGGGTCTGCTCGGGCATGAGGTGGCGCAGGCCTGCGCTGGACAGGGTGACACGGTCATCGGTACCGATGTCAGGCTCCCGAGCGTTCCCCTGAACGTCACCGACCCTGTGGCGATACGGGCGGCCCTGTCGTCCATGAATCCGGACTGGCTGGTGAACTGCGCGGCGTATACCGACGTCGACGGGTGCGAGACGAACCAGGACGCGGCCTACGAGCTCAACGCCCGTGCCCCGGGTCTGCTCGCCCGTGCCTGCGAGGAGTTCGGGGTGAAGTTCCTGCACATCAGCACCGACTACGTGTTCAACGGGACCAAGGACGAGCCCTACATGGAAGACGACGACTGCGACCCGCTGAGCGTCTACGGCAAGAGCAAGTACGCAGGCGAGATCGCGGTACGGGAGGGCATCGAGCACTACATCATCGTCCGCACCCAGTGGCTCTTCGGCCCCCACGGGAAGAACTTCGTGTCCACGATCCTGAACCTGGCCAGGGACCGGGACCGGATCAGCGTGGTGAACGACCAGTGGGGCTCCCCCACCTACTCAAGGGATCTCGCCAGGGCCATCCGGATGCTCATGGGGTCAGGCGCGTCAGGGGTCTTCCACGTCTGCAACCGGGGTCACGCCACCTGGTACGACCTGGCCAGAAAGGCCCTCGAGCTTGTGGACCTGCCCACCGAGGTGGTGCCCGTCCCCACCACGGAGTTTCCCCGCCCCGCCAGAAGGCCGGCCCGGGGGATCCTGTCGACGAAGCGCTTCATGGACACGACGGGAAAGCTCATGCCCGCATGGCAGGTATCCCTCGGCCACTACATCAAGGAATACCTCTTCGAGTTCCGCAAAACCGGCCTGGTCTGACCCTGCCTGAGCGAATGATCCTATCAATTTTCTTCCCACTTGTGTTAGAGGGTAACACGAGAGGAATCATCTTCAGTTGCGGGAAATATTCTGATAAACGTTTGTAAGCAAAGGAGCGAGTCTTGAGTACAGTGAAGCAGAAGAGTGCGTTGAGAGACTGGGTTGAGGCACTCGTGGTGGCCTTTGTCATCGCCATGATCATCAGGGCCTTCGTCCTGCAGGCATACCGCATACCGTCGTCGTCCATGGAAGACACCCTGCTCAAGGGCGATCACATCCTGGCCACCAAGTACAACTACGGCCTGACCGTACCGTTCACCACGAGAAAGATCTGGGGGGCCGACCGGGTCCCGAAGAGGGGCGACATCGTCATCTTCACCTTCCCGGTGAACCACAACATGGACTTCGTGAAGCGCGTGATCGGGGTGCCGGGGGACATCGTCGAGGTGAGGGAAAAGAACGTATACATCAACGGCAAGCCCTACAAGACGGACTTCGAGAAGCACACGGACCCGTTCATCCTCACCCAGGGCCAGGGGGCTGTCCGTGACAACTTCGGCCCGGTGAAGGTGGAGCCGGGGACCTGCTTCGTCATGGGGGACAATCGCGACCAGAGCTATGACAGCAGGTTCTGGGGGTTCGTGCCCATCCAGAACATCAAGGGCAAGGCCTTCATCATCTATTTTTCCTGGGACAGCGCCAAAAACTGGATCCGCTTCGGCAGGATCGGAGATATCGTGCGCTGAAGGGAGGGGCTATGTCAGAGAAAGCCATGGGTGAAAAGGAGATCAAGGGGATCCTGGCCGACCTTGCCCAGCGCTTCATGGAGGCCATAAGCTCCTGGGACGATGTGGTGTTCATCGGCGTCAGGAGCGGGGGCGTGCTCGTGGCCAGGAACGTGGTGAAGCTCGTGGAGGAGAAGATCGGCAAGAGCATACCTCTGGGCACGCTGGACATCGGCCTCTACCGCGACGACCTCTCAAAGAGGCTCTTCTACCCCGAGGTCAGGCGCACCGACATCCCGTTTTCCGTGGAAGGCAAGCGGGTGGTCCTCGTGGACGACGTCCTGAACACCGGCCGGTCGGTCAGGGCAGCCATCGAGCACATCGTGGACCTGGGGCGTCCCCGGAGGATCTACCTCATGGTCCTCTTCGACCGGGGCGGCCGGGAGCTCCCCATCCAGGCCGATTTCGTGGGCAAGCAGGTGACGATACCCGAGGAGAAGGTCATCAAGCTCGAGGCGGGAAAGGACGAGGTGACCATCAAAAACGTGATCCTGAGCGGGGTGAAGAGATGAACTGGGCCCACAAGGACCTCATCGGCATCCAGGAACTGACACCGGCGGAGATCGGCCACATACTCGACATGGCCTCGTCCTTCAAGGAGATATCCAAGCGGGACATCAAGAAGGTGCCGACCTTGAGGGGCAAGACCGTGGTGCTGCTGTTCTACGAGGCGAGCACCCGCACGCGGCTCTCCTTCGAAATCGCTGCCAAGCGGCTGAGCGCCGACACCACCGCCCTGTCCCAGTCGGGGTCGTCGTTTTCGAAGGGCGAGACCATCATGGACGCCGCCCACAACATCATGGCCATGGCCCCGGACTGCATCGTGATCCGCTACCCGTACGCAGGGATACCGAAGAAGATGGCCCGGATTCTTCCCTGCTCCGTCATCAACGCAGGCGACGGGTTCCACGAGCACCCCACCCAGGCCCTGCTGGACATGTACTCGCTCAAGGAGCGGTTCGGCTCGCTCAAGGGGCTCGACGTGGCCATCGTGGGTGACATCATGCACTCGAGGGTGGCCAGGTCGAACGTCTACGGGCTCACGAAAATGGGGGCCAAGGTCACGCTCGTGGCGCCCAAGACGCTCCTTCCCCCGGGGGTGGAGACCTGGGGCGCCCGCGTATCCACCGATCTCGACCGCGTCGTGCCCCACGCGGACGCGGTCATGATGCTCCGCGTCCAGAGGGAGCGGCTCAACGAGCGGTTTTTCCCGGACGTCAGGGAGTACTCGACCTTTTACGGACTCAACAGGAGGCGGGTGGAAGCCATGAAGCCCGGCGCGGTGATCATGCATCCGGGCCCCATGAACAGGGGTGTCGAGATCACCCACGACGCCGCCGACTCCGCCCGATCCATCATCCTCGATCAGGTGGAGAACGGGGTGGCCATCAGGATGACCCTGCTCTACCTCTCGCTGGGAGGGGCTGTCAATGTGGATTAAAGGCGGAACGATATTCGACCCCGTGAGCGGCACGGCCGAGACCGGAGACATCAGGATCAAAGACGGGCTCATCGAGGGCGTCTACCCCGGCGGGAAGAAGGGCTCGTCCCCCGATGCGGTCGACGCAAAGGGACTGTGGGTGCTGCCAGGCCTCATCGACATGCACGTCCACCTGCGGGACCCGGGCTACGAGTACAAGGAAGACATCGTGTCCGGGAGCAGGGCAGCGGCCGCCGGCGGGGTGACCACCGTGGTGTGCATGCCCAATACCGACCCGGTCAACGACAACCCCTCGGTGACCCAGTACATCGTGCAGAAGGCTGCCCGCGAGGCGCTCGTGCGGGTGCTGCCCGCAGGCGCCCTCACCCGGGAGCTCAAGGGTGCGGAGCTCGCCGAGATGGGCCTCATGAAGGCCGCGGGCATCGTTGCCGTGACCGACGACGGCAGGAGCGTCGAGAGCGCGGCCATGATGCGCAGGGCCATGGAGTACGCGGCCACCTTCGGCCTGCCCGTGATCACCCACTGCCAGGACAGGGCCCTGAGCGGGGAGGGGGTCATGAACGAGAGCGCCCTGTCCGCGAAGCTCGGCCTGGCAGGCATACCCGCCGCGAGCGAGGACATCGTCATCTCCCGGGACGTCCTCCTGGCGGGTTACACCGGCATCCCAGTCCATATCACCCACGTCTCCACCAAGACGGGCCTCGACCTCATCCGGCAGGCCAAACAGAGCGGCGTGCGCGTCACCTGCGACGTGACCCCGCACCACCTGCTCCTCACCGAGGAGAGCGTAACGGGCTACGACACCAACGCCAAGATGTATCCGCCCCTCAGGGGAGAGGAAGACCGGCGCGCCCTCATCAAGGGGCTCAAATCCGGGCTCGTCGACTGCATCGCCACGGACCACGCCCCCCACGCCCAAGACGAGAAGGACCTCGACTTCGACCTGGCCCCCTTCGGCATCATCGGGCTGCAGACGCTGCTGCCCGCCATCATGCAGGTGCACCGGGAGTACAAGATCGATTTCATCGACCTCCTGAAGAAGGTGACGGTCAACCCGGCCAGGATCCTGGGCATCGACGGCGGCACGCTTACGCCCGGGTCCCGGGCGGACATCACCCTGTTCGACCCCCAGGCCACCTGGGTGTTCGGGGAGGACGCCGTGCTCTCGAAGTCGAAGAACTCGCCCTTCCTGGGCAGGGTGTTCAACGGCAGGGTCGTGCGCACCATCGTGGCCGGCCGGACGGTGCACCAGGCCTAACCGATAAGCCCGGCTTCCTTCAGCAGGTCCTTCACATAGGCCCCGATGGCGAGGCAGGAGGTCAGTCCGGGCGACTCGATGCCGGCCAGGGTGATCATGCCGTCCAGACCGCGGCCTTCCTCGTGGGTGATCACGAAGTCCTTCACCGGGTCTCCGGGCTTCTGGATCTTCGGCCTGATGCCCGCCATGTCCGGGGAGAGGTCCGAAGGCTCAAGGAAGGGGAGCAACCGTCTGGCGCTCTGATAGAACGCCTCCGCATGGGACGGGTCCACGTCGTAGTCGAGCGTGTCCACCGGGAAGGCGTTCGGGCCCAGGCGGAGGCTGCCGGAGAGGTCCTTGGTGGCGTGGACGCCCAGCCCGGTGAGGTTCTTCTCCGGCACCGGGTAGACGAGCCCTTTCACGAGGCCGCTCTTGCCCCAGCCCACCCGGAAGTACTCGCCCTTCACCGGGTAGACCCGGTATCCCGCCTCGTCGACGTCGATGCCTGCCATGGAGGCGATCCGGTCGCAGTCGAGCCCTGCGGCGTTGATGATGACCCTCGTTGAGAACCGGTAGGCGCTTCCCTCCGGGCCCTGGACCAGGCACCGGTAGCCCGAGGCCTCCTTCGTGACGGCGGTGATGGCGGTCCGGTAGAGGATGGAGGTGCCCTGGCTCAGGCACAGGGCCTCAAGGGCCTTCGTGAGGCGATGGGTGTCGACGATGCCGGTTAAGGGGGAGAAGAGGGCGCTTATGCCGGACACGTTAGGCTCGCGCTCCTTCAGCTCGGTCCTGCCCAGGAGCTCAAGTCCCTGGACCCCGTTCTCACGCCCCTGGCGGAAGAGGCCCTCCACCGCAGGCTCCTCCGAGGCCTCAGACGCCACGATGACCTTGCCGATCCTCGCGAAGGGCACGCCGTAGTCGGCGCAGAACCGGTAGAGCATGTCGGCGCCCTCAACGCAGAGCCTCGCCTTGAGCGACCCGGCCGGGTAGTAGATCCCCGCGTGGATGACCTCGCTGTTCCTCGAGCTCACCCCCATGCCGGGGCCGGATTCCCGCTCCACCACGACCGTGGTCCCGGGCCCCGGTCCCAGTCCGCGGGCGATGGCCAAGCCCGCCAGCCCGGCCCCGACGATGGTGACATCAACCTGTGTCATGGCCTCCCTCATACCAGGAAAAGACGAGCCGGGAAAGGCCGGATGTGCTTTAAATTCCCTGAAAAAACCTTGCAAGTTATCGTTTTTACGGGGCTGGGAAGCCGAGATATCCCGAGGCCGGGGCCCGGGACCGTTCCCACGGAGGGAAAGGAACGGTGTTCATATCCTTGCCTGATTACTGGCAATTTGGTATAAGAACATCAGGGACTCAATTTCGGGATTCACCGATAAGCCATAATCCAGGGGACATCAATATAACACGTGGAGGTTAGCATGGATATCAGAGACAAGGTTCCTGTGATCCGGGTTGCCATGAGGGGTGCGAATGGAAGGATGGGCCTCCAGGCCATCTATGCTTCCATGGAAAATAACGAGGATATTCTTACGAGGGCTAAGACCAACGAGTTGAGGGACGACGATGTGTGGATCGACGTCGTCTTCGGCGCGTTCACCGCCGACATACCCACGGTGCAGCAGCTCCTTGCGGGCGTGATCCGCTCCGAGAAGTCGAAGATTCTCGAGGGGTACGACAATCAGGGGAAACCCATCTTCCGACTCAAGTCGGACGGGAAGCCCGAGCTGAGGACGAAATACGTCGAGCAGTCGCTGGCCGAGGAGCCCCAGAGGGACCACGTCATTTCCTTCGACCGACAGGACATCATCAGCACCCCTGAGGGCCTGCCGGCCATCAAGATCTACTCGAAGGACAAGAACGATGTCCTCTCCATCATCCGCCACGCCAATGTCCGCTCCGGCGAGCTCTCGGCAGAGGCCATCATGGACCGGGTCCTGGACACGGCGCACAACCTCGGCGCGAACGTCCTTCTCTCCTGCGTGGGCGACACGGCCAAGAAGGCCGACCGGATGATGATGTGGATGGACAAGATCCACCAGAAGGGATATGCCATCGGCTTCATCGAGTCGGCGCCGGCCAAGGGATGGGAGAGCCGGATGCTCTCCAGGCAGGACCGGATCAGCGTGCTGTGCTCGCGCAACGCCAGCCCGACAGGCACCCTCTTCAGGACCGGCATCTCGCTGGCCGACCCGCTGTTCACCCATAACCCGTACGAGCTGGGCAAGGCGGCCAAAAAGTTCACGGGCATCTTCACCAGGGTCATCGAGGGCGTCATCGGCACGGACGCGTTCAAGCCCTATGCCCAGTTCCTCAAGAAGAAGCCCAAGACCATCCGCGAGATCGACGGCCAGCCCATCCTCATCAACTTCCCGCCCGAGTTCCTCTCCGTCACCTCGCCCAACTACCTCACCTTCAGCTTCTACGAGGACAACGAGTACGGCTACATCTGCGCCGCGCTCATCCCGAACATCAAGGCCTTGGGGATGCTGTACAAGGACCGGGAGCTCGTGAGCAGGGTGAGGAAAAACGGCCTGAAGTACGACGCCTTCACGAACATCCCCGGGATCTTCGGCATCGACTGGTTCAAGGCGGGCGCCGAAGAGGTCATCAGGAGGGGGGGCGCGCTGTCCACGAGCTCCTGCACCACCAACGGCAACGTGGTGGCGGACTTCATCGTGTTCATGTCCCTGTATTGCTACTTCGACTTCCTCTATGGGGACATCTCGGGGTGCTACACCTGCAGCAGCAAGGCCGAGGCCGTCAAATACGACGAGCTCATCGAAAAGAAGTTCAAGGAGCTGCCGGGGTACCTCAAGGGCCTCATCGCCAACCGGGCGGACCTCATCAGGAAGGTGTTCGGGTTCTACTACGACAAGGTCCTGTTCATGAACACCGACATGCAGCATGGGCTCACCAGGTCCGAATCCCCGGACATCCTCGACTTCCTGAGGGAGACGTCCTCGGGGTCCCAGACCGAGGTGCCCAAGATCCTGTCTCTGCCCGACCGGGAGATCGCCTACTTCGAGGGTCTGAAGTCCGTCCTCGAGGGGCAGCTCGCCGGCGAGGAGGACGAGGAGGAGAAGGCGCGCATCGCGGAAGAGCTCAAGAAGGTGAACGGCAGCATCAAAGCCCTTCAGGAGGGCATCAAAATCGTCAATATCCTGGAGGGAATGGCAGCAAGGTAAGAGAATAAGAGCTTGACACTGCGTTTTCGTTTGGATTAAGAACCCGTACAGGGTTGGGCCCATAGCTCAATTGGTAGAGCCACCGGCTCATAACCGGTAGGTCCCTGGTTCGATTCCAGGTGGGCCCATGAACGAAAACATGAGCAGGGGAGTTGAGAGATTGCTTTCGGATATGAGAAAACCGCATACGCTCTCTTGGGAGACAAAAAAGGGGATGCTTCGAGAAGCATCCCCTTTTTCATTCACGGATGGTGATGCAGCTTAAGGATGTCCTGACCATACTCGACGGAATCGCGCCCTTCGCAACCGCGGAGGAGTGGGACAACGTCGGGCTCATGGTGGGGGACCCCGCCCAGGAGGTCCGCTCCGTCCTCGTTGCCCTGGACCCCACGGTCTCAGCCATCGAGGAGGCCGTCAGGCAGGGGGTAGATCTCATTATCACCCACCACCCCCTCATCATGAGCCCCATCAAGAGGCTCGATCTCGCCCAGGGGGCGGCACGCAAGATCGGCATGCTCATCCGCACAGGGATCTCGCTGGTGAGCATGCACACCAACCTCGACGCCGCGCCCGGCGGCGTGGCCGACGTCTTTGCCGAGAGGCTGTCCCTTCAGGACGTGCAGTCCCTCGGCCCCTTGAGGCTGGGCACCATCCCGGCCGAGATGCCGCTGGACGCCTGGGCGAGGGCACTGCCCTTCGAAGACATGCGGATCGTCGACGCAGGACGGTCCGTCAAACATATAAGCGCCTGTCCCGGCAGCGGGATGTCTTACCTGAAGGACGCCATCGAAAAGGGGTGCGACACCCTGGTGACCGGGGACGTGCGCTACCATGCCGCCCTCGACGCCTTCGAGGCCGGCGTCAACGTGGTGGATCTCGGCCATTTCAACACCGAGCAGATCGCACTGGAACCGCTGGCCCGGAGGCTTCGCCGGGAAATGGAGCCTCTGTCTGTCCAGGTTCACACGGCGCAGGACATATTCACGACGCACAAAGGAGAGCACACTTGAAGGATTTATTAGACGATTTGATAGCCTTGCAGAACGTCGAGATCGAAATCTTCAAAGCCGAGGAAGGCCTGAGGGAGCTGCCCAAGGAAATCGACGAGATCGACAGCATCATCAGCGCCCGGAAGGGGTCCCTGGTTGCGGTGGACGAGGAGATAACGGCCCTCGAGGAAAAGAAAAACCCCCTCGATGCTGAGCTCAAGGAGAACCAGACCATCCTCGACGCCGCCGACGCCCGCATCAAGAAGATCAAGACGAACAAGGAATACCTCGCCCTGCAGCGGGAGATCGATCTTGCGAAGAAGCGCAAGGCCGACATCGAAGAGCAGCTCCTCACCATCATGGACAAGATCGAAAAGAAGATATCCGAGAAGGAGCGCATCGAGAAGTCTTTCGAGGCCGACCGGGTCATCCTCGACGAGAAGAAGGAAAAGCTCCTCGCCCAGATGAAGGAGCTCGAAGACGTGGTGGGCGAGTACAAGGGAAGGGACGAGAAGCTCCGCAAGGACGTCGACCAGTCCCTCCTCTCGAAGTACGACCGGATCAGGCAGAGCAAAAAGGGGCTGGCCGTCGTGGAGTGCATCGACGGGGTCTGCAAGGGCTGCCACATGCACATCCCGCCGCAGCTGTTCAACGAGCTCGTCAGGGGTGACAAGCTCATCATCTGCCCCACGTGCCAGCGGATGCTCTACATCCCGGCCAAGGGGCAGGGCGGGGAAGAGTAAAGAGAATACCCGGCAGCACAAGCTGCCGTGTGATGGAATAAGGGCGTACGGGGTCGAACGGGGATCCGGACCGAGGGGCTCGGGCTTTCTTCCGGAAAGCTAGGCCCTGGGGAGATGTGAATTGACCGAGCTTCTCCGGATCGTTGCCGGAACGGGCATGCCGCCAGGACTGCTTCGTCTTCCCACCTTTATTCAAAAATTCTTCTCAAGTTTTTTGGGGAGCATCCGATGAGGGATCATTAGATGCGAAACGTACATACACCCACACAAGCCATCATACAGCCCCATGGGCTTAATAAAATATCGTTAAGCGAATCATAAAACTCATTTAAGGGAGGAGTTAGGCAATGTTAAAGAACAAAAAAGGTTTTACTCTGATCGAGTTGATGATCGTCGTGGCGATCATCGGTATCCTGGCGGCAATCGCGATTCCGGCCTATTCGAACTACACGAAGAGGGCCAAGATGAGTGAAATCACGAATGCCATGGGAGGAGTAGGTAACGCAGCCGTTGAGTTATTCCAGGCAAAGGGTGAAATGCCGAATACTATGGCTGATCTGAAAGCAATCGAAGACTCATTAGGCATAACTATTCCCCAGACATATGTAACTGCAGCCTCTTTCACGCCAAGTAAATCTACTGACAGTGCAGTTAACGATCTCGGTACCATTAGCGTTACTATTGATCATGAAGCCCTTGATCTTGCGAATGACGGATCGACTGACACGGTCCTGACACTTCGTGTACAGCAGGGTAAAAAAGGCGTTTGGAACGCGGATGGCACGGATACCGTCCCACAAAACTACATCCCAAAGAACTAGCCAAACCGAGGTATCTTAACGAACAAGAAGAAGCCCGGCTTTTATGCCGGGCTTCTTCTTGTTCGAGCGGCCTGGCATAGGCATGTTGCCAAGCGGTCCGGGCTTGTGCTACCCTCGATCAGTGGAGCATCCCCCGTGAGTGGACAGCATCAGGGACTTGGCACCTTCTCTTCCTGCAGGATCGCTACAGTCTTGTTCAAGCAAACCATGCACGAGTTATACCGTTCCTCTGGCAGAAGCTTCCCCTGGCGGGAGACCCGCGACCCCTATGAGATCCTCGTGTCCGAGTTCATGCTCCAGCAGACCCAGGTGGAGCGGGTTATGGCGAAGTACGGGGAATTCCTTTCCCTTTTTCCCAATTTTTCCTCCCTCGCCCGGGCCGATCTCCAGGCCATGCTCCATGCCTGGCAGGGGCTCGGGTACAACCGGCGGGCCATTGCGCTGAAGAAGACTGCCGTCGCCGTTGAGGAGGAGCACGGCGGCAGACTCCCCTGTGACCTCGAAGCGCTCATGGGGCTTCCGGGCATAGGCCCATCAACGGCGGGCGCGGTCCTGGCTTTTGCGTTCGGCATCCCTGCAGCGTTCATCGAAACCAATATCAGACGGGTCTTCATCCACTTCTTCTTCCCGGACAGGGATCGGGTGGACGACCGCGAGATCCTGCCCCTGGTGGAGGAGACCCTCGACCGGCACGACCCCCGGGGCTGGTACTACGCCCTTATGGACTACGGGGCCATGCTCAAGAAGACGGTGCCCAACCCGAACCGGAAGAGCGCCCACTACGCGAGGCAGGCGGCCTTCGAGGGGTCGGACCGGCAGATCCGGGGCAGGATACTCGGCCTGCTCGTCTCCCGGGGGGCCATGGAGGCTCACAGCCTGATGGCCGAGGTTGGGAAGGACCCGGTGCGCGTGTACAGGATCTTGGGCGACCTGACCCGGGAGGGCTTCCTCAGACAGGCAGGAAACCAGGTCTCCATCGCGTGAATCCCGCACGCCGGAGAGGGGCTCCTCCTGGCCGGCCGGGCTGCTAAGCCTTTTCCTTCGGCTCGAAGAACTGGCACTCGATGCCCGAATTCAGAAGCATTTCCCTGGAGGGCATGAGCCGCGACATGAAGCCCCCTGCCCGGCAGCCGTAAGGGAAGCGGGCATCGTGGGTTATATAGAAATGGCGGCAGCTGAAGCAGTTGATCCCTGATGGCGCCATGGCCTTCGCCCGTCTCGGTGACCGGCGGTGCTACCGCTTCGCCCGCCTGGGCGCGATGCGCACGATGCGCCGGCCTTCCTTCAGGGAGATGGCGTTGGCGGGGCAGAAGTGGGCGCACACCCCGCAGCCGATGCACATCTCTTCGTGGCGCTCCGACTTGCCGTCGTTTCCCAGGAAGGCTGCGCCGGTGTGGCACCGCTGCACGCAGGTGCCGCAGCTGATGCAGAGCTCCTTGTCGATGACCGCCAGGTAGTTGGTGGTGTTGACGATGGGCGCCACCATGTTGTCCACGCCGTTGCCGCAGCAGCAGCGGCAGCAGTTGCACACGCTGGTCTCGTCCTTCGACGTGTCGAAGTTGGGATGATAGGCCTTGTGCACCAGGCCGTCCTCCTCGGCCTTCTTAAGCACTCTGCGCGCCTCGTCCTTCGTGATCATGCGGGCGAATCCCTGCTCGGTGGTGTAACGGGCGGACTTGCCGAAGGTGAAGCAGTTCTCGCGCTCTTTGGTCTGCTTGCAGGGCGTGCCCATGATGTCCTTGTGGTGGCGGCAGAAGCAGTGGCCCAGCGCGATCTCGTCGAACTTGTCGATGAGCGCGCTCACCTCCTGGGTGGGGACGACGCGCTCCACGGAGGCGTCCACCGACTCGTCCACCCTTATAGTGACCTTCTTGCCCGTGGGTTTGTTATCGGCCACGGGCACGGTGCGGTCGACGGGAGGCCCCTGGAGCAGCATGGGGATGAGGCTGTCGTAGTTCTGCTGCACCATGTCGTTGAGCTCGGCGAAGAGCTGGTGGAACAGGGCGCTGATCTGCCGGTTGCGGTCGTTGTGCTCGACCTTGCCCATGAAGGTGTACTCGAACATGCCCACGTTGAACAGCGGCAGGAGGCGGAAGACCATGACGCCAGCGCTGTTGGGCTGGTTGAAGATCACCCCCCTGCCCGCCAGGGCTTTCACCTTGGCGAGGATCGCCTCCTCTGAGAGGCCGGTGCGCTGTTTAAGCTGGTCCATGGTCTGGGACTTGCTGCCCTTGAAGGCGATGACGAAGTCGAGGTCGTCTTCGTTCAGATAGAACCGCAGCAGCTTGAGCAGCGTGCCGTTGATGGGCAGCGGCATCCCGCCCGCCATGGTGATGGCCTCGGCAGCGGACTGGTATTTCTGATCGAGAAGAGCTGTATCGGACATGGCCAAGTTCCCCCCTCTGGCAAAAAAGATTGATGATCGATCCTGATCAGTGGCTCTCGAGGATTGATATCATGAATGGTTCCGGGGCTCAACTGTTATGCGGGCAATCATGAGGCATAAGTTATTCACCTTAAAAAAGCGAGGCAGGAGCGAAGCATCCCTTTATTGATCCGACAATAACTCTTATAAAATATTGAAGATTGCGAAGGATTGATACGCCTTATAAACATGTAAGTTCGCGAGGCTGGGCATTCCCCGGATTTTTATTTCCTGCTTACTGTGTGCTTACAAATCGAAAGACCTGCTGATACCATGTCGCAATAGGAGCAACCTATTGAAATAAGTGCCCCCGGCAGGAATCGAACCTGCGACACCGGGATTAGGAATCCCGTGCTCTATCCCCTGAGCTACGAGGGCATGCGTGTTCATTAAACATACGGCTCTGTTTAGTCAAGGGAAATGTTGCCTTGCGGCCCATCCGGGCCGTGCTTGTGCAGAGCCTGAATATATAATAAAAGACCATCGGACATGCCCACAGCGCACGCGGGCTTTCACCTTGTGTAAATAACGATCATGCGATATACCTCTGTGGCCATGAAGGTCCCCGAGATCCTTGCACCTGCCGGCAACCGCGAACACCTCGAAACAGCCTGCCTGTACGGGGCCGAGGCCGTGTACCTGGGCGTGCAGGGAGACTCGAACCTGAGGGCGGGCGCCAGAAATTTCAGCCTGGACGAGCTCGCGGATGCGACCGACTTTGCCCATGGATGCGGAGTTCGGGTCTACCTCACCCTGAACACCTTTCCCCACGACGCCCAGCTCGAGGCCTTCCCGGAGATCATCCTCCGGGCCGGGGACGCGGGCGTGGACGCCGTGATCGTGTCCGACCTGGGCGTGCTCGACCTCGTGGCCGAGCTGGCGCCGGGCATGCCCGTGCACCTGAGCACCCAGGCCAACACGGTGAACGCCCGGGCCGTGAACGCCTGGAAGAGGCTGGGAGTATCCCGGGTCATCCTCGCCCGGGAGCTGAACGTATCCGAGATCCGCGCCATCAGGCAGGCCACCGATGCCGAGCTGGAGATCTTTGTCCACGGCAGCGTGTGCATCTCCATATCCGGCAGGTGCCTCATCTCATCCTACCTCAACAGCCGCGACGCGAACCGCGGGAGCTGCACCCAGCCCTGCCGGTGGGACTATGCGCTCGTGGAGCGCACCCGCCCGGGGCAGTACCTGCCCGTGGCTGAAGAGGGCGGCTACACCTATCTCTACAACTCGAAGGACCTGTGCCTGCTTCCCGTTTTCGACCAGGTCATGGCTTTAGGCCTCGAAGGCCTCAAGATCGAGGGCCGCAACCGCACCTCCCTCTACATCGCCACCGTGGTGCAGGCGTACCGCAAGGCCAGGGACGCCTGGGTGAGGGACCCCGAGGGTTTCGTCGTCGACCCGGCCTGGATCAGGGAGGTCGGGAAGGCGAGCAACCGGGAGTATTTTACGGGCTTCTTCCTGGACACGCCCGGTGAGGACGGCATCAAGTACGACTTCAAGGGCTACATCCACACCCACCATCTCGCGGCCCGGGTCATTGGGCATGAGGGCGGCATGACCGTATTCGAGGCCCGCAACCCCCTCGTGGAGGGCATGGAGCTCGAGTGGCTCTCCTCCGACGGCCGCACCGAGCCTTTCGCCCTGACCGGCGCCCTTGTGGAGGGCAGGCTGGAGCGGGCCATCAAGCCCAACGAGGTGTTCTCCCTGAAGACCTCCTTTGTGCCCCGCCCGGGCGAGCTGGTCAGAAAACCCCTGAGTGAGGGAGACAAGGTTCTGGAGCTGAGGGCATGAAGAGCAGGATCCTCGAAGGCCTCAACCCCCAGCAGGAGCGCGCGGTGAAGAACACCGAGGGCCCGCTCCTGATCTTCGCGGGCGCGGGCTCCGGCAAGACCCGGGTCATCGTCCACCGGGTGGCCCACCTCATCAGCAAGGGCGTGTCCCCCCGGGAGATCCTGTGCCTGACCTTCACCAACAAGGCCGCGGGCGAGATGAAGGACCGGCTCCGGGCCATTCTCGGCGAGGAGGTCCCGGTGTGGGCGGGCACGTTCCACGCCTTCGGGGCCTGGTTCCTCAGGCAGGAGGCCCACCGCGCGGGCTATCCCTCGTCCTTCGTAATCTACGACGAGGCCGATCAGCGCTCCCTCATGAACAAGTGCGTCAAGGAGCTGAACATGAAGACCGAGCGGGGCATGGACTCCACCCTCGCCTGGCTCGCCAACTACGCCCGGGACACCATGCAGAGCATTTCTGAGATCGCGGGCAACTACCCCTACGACCCGCACCCCATCCTCAGCCTCTACGAGAAGCGCAAGAAGGAGTGCAAGGCCTTCGACTTCGCCGACCTGCTCTACGTGCCCAGCACCCTGCTCTCCTCGGATGAAGACCTCAGGGACAAGTACCGCAGGCGGTTCCGCTACATCCTCGTGGACGAGTACCAGGACACGAACACGGCGCAGTACGTGTTCCTCATGAACCTCGTGGGCGACGAGGGCAACATCTGCGTGGTGGGCGACGACGACCAGTCCATCTACGGATGGAGGGGCGCCAACGTGGGCAATATCTTAAAGTTCCGGGACGACTTCCCCAACGCCGAGGTGGTGGTGCTCGAGCAGAACTACCGCTCCACCGAGGGCATCCTCAAAGCGGCTTCCCTGCTCATCGCCAACAACCGGTACCGCGCGCCCAAGGAGCTCAGGGCCGTGCAGGGCGGGGGCAAGGACGTCACCGTCAGCGAGTACGCGGACGACGACAAAGAAGCGGCCTACACCGCCTACGCGATCGAGAAGCTCCTCCAGGCAGGGGTGAGCCCGGGCTCCATCGGCGTGTTCTACCGGGTCAACTCCCTGTCAAGGGTGATCGAGGAGGCCTTCGTGCGCAAGCGCATCCCCTACGCGGTCTACGGCGGGATGCGGTTCTACGAGCGCAGGGAGATCAAGGACCTCATGGCCTACCTGAGGATCATCGTAAACCCCCACGACGAGGAGGCCCTGGCCAGGATCATCAACGTGCCCGCCCGGGGCGTGGGCGAAAAGTCGCTGCTCAAGCTCAGGGCCTATGCCCGAAGCAAGGGCCTGGCCACGGTGCACGCCATCGCCGAGGCGGTGCGCGACAAGGCGGTCAAGGGGGCCGGGCTCAAGGGGCTCGAGGACTTCAAGCGGATCTACGAGGAGATCGGCTGGCGCGTGGGCCTGGGGGACGTGGCCTCGCTGCTCAGGGACATCATGGAGATCACGGGGCTCGAGGCGGCCCTGAAGGCAGAGATCGACGGGGAGGACCGGCTGAACAACGTCCGTGAGCTCATCGCCAGCGCGTCCGGCAGGAGGGACATCGGCGAGTACCTCGAGGAGAAGGCCCTCATGAGCGCCGTGGATGAGGAGGCGGGCGAGCGCATCTCGGTCATGACCCTGCACATGTCCAAGGGGCTCGAGTTCGACTACGTGTTCATCCTGGGCCTCGAGGAGGGGCTGCTTCCCCACAGCAGGTCCATGGACACCAGCCTCGAGATCGAGGAGGAGCGCAGGCTCCTCTACGTGGGCATCACCCGCGCCCGGAAGGAGGTGTACCTCTCCTGGTCGCGCCTGAGGTCCATCTACGGCCGGGAGGTCTTTCAGGTCCCCTCGGGCTTTCTCTCCGAGCTCGTCTCCTGAGGCTAGAACTTCACCGCCGGGGTTTCCTTCTGGGCCTCGGGGATGTCGAAGTACGGGGCCTCGCCGATTCCCGCCATGGAGGCGAAGAACCTGCCAGGGAAGGTCTTCACGAAGGTGTTCAGCGCCTTCACCTCGTCGTTGTAGCGCTTGCGCTCCACCGAGATGCGGTTCTCCGTGCCCTCGAGGGAGTCCTGGAGCTTCAGGAAGTTCTCGCTGGACTTGAGCGCGGGATACCTTTCCTGGAGGAGGAGCAGCCGTGAGAGGGCGCCTTCCAGCCCGGTGGCGGCCCTGGCCTTCTCGTCCACGCTCTGGGCCTGGAAATACGCCTTGCGCGCCTCGGCCACGCCCAGGAAGACCGTCTTCTCCTGCGCGGCGTAGCCCTTGACCGTCTCCACCAGATTGGGGATGAGGTCATACCTGCGCTTGAGCTGGTTCTCCACCTGGGCCCACTGGGCATCCACGGACTCCTTCATCCTGATGGGCCGGTTGTACTGCGAGATGCCCCACCAGATGACGTTCAATACAAGAAGACCGAGTATTCCAAGAATGATCCATGTCTTTTTCATCACGCCTCCAGAGCTTGTCTTTCTGTCGATGAAATCACTGCTTCGCCCATGCGGATGCGGCAGCCGCGCCTACCACCCGCCCGAGGCCCCGCCGCCGCCGAATCCGCCGCCGCCGCCTCCACCGAACCCGCCGAACCCACCGCGAAAACCGCCGCCGCCGAAGGTTCCGAAGCCCCCTGCGCTCCTTCCCCAGGAGCTTCTCCGTCGGGTCCCGGAGAACTGGGAGAGCAGGATGAAGGAGCCGAAGACCACGAGGAAGAGGATCAGCTCGAGGGGCAGCGATTCCTCCTTTTTCTCTCTGCTGCTGCGCTCAGGCCCCTGGAGGTGGCTGCTCAGGGTGACGCCCTGGGACTTGGCGATGGCGTCAGAGATCACGAGCACGGCAGCGGAGATCCCGCCGGCGTAATCGCCCTTCCTGAACGAGGGCACAAGGACCTGCCGCCCGATGGTCCCGGCCATGCTGTCCGGGATGACCCCCTCGAGCCCGTAGCCCACCTCGAGCCGGTATTTCCGGTCGCGCACAGCCACCACGAGCAGGAGCCCGTTGTCCTTGCCCTTCTGCCCGAGCTTCCAGGCCTCGGCCTTGCGGAGGGCGAACTCCTCGATGGGTACGCCTTGGGCGGAGAGGACCGTCAACACGAGCATCTGCGCGCCGGTCTTCCCCTCGAGCTCGGCGAGGCGCGCGGAAATCCCCCGGCGGGCGTCTTCCCCGATGATGCCGGCCTCGTCGGTCACGTAGTCCCGGGGCGCGGGTTCCCCCGCCGGCGAGATCACGGGAAACGCAAGCGCGAGGAGGACGAGGAGGGACCTAAGAAATCCTGTCCATGATAAGGGAGAGCTCATGGGTAACCTTGTATACCTTGTTGAACACGTCTTTGGCCACGCTCCAGTCGTGCCCGAAGCCCCGCTTCCCGGCCATGGCCCTGATCTCCCGGAACGGCTCCAGCCCGACGGCAAAGGTGGACTCCATGCCGGAGAGGACCGCGTCCTTGAGGATGGGCGGCCCCGTGCTGATCTGGGCAACGGTGAGCATGGCCCTGAACAGGGGGAAGAAGCCCGGGTACGCCTCGACGAGCAGCGCCCGTAAACCCCTTCCGCCGCCGGAACAGGAGATGTAGCCCTGGTGGAGGTGGATGAGCTTTGCCTTGAGGTCCCGCTCGCACTGCAGCCTGAGCATGGACTTGCTGATGGGAAGGTCGGTGAAGAGGTCCTCGCCGAGCAGAGTCTGGTGGATGAGCTTGATGTCCAGGAACTCGATGGGAAAGACGTCCAGCGACCGCTCGATGTATTCGGGCGTCATGAGCAGGGGAGCCCGCAGGCGCTTCTTCCCGTAGCGCCTGCCCATGGAGGCCAGCTTGTCGAGGACCGACGGGTCCATGTCCGTGAGCACGAGCACCGAGTTGATGTCGGATCTGCCCTGAACGTAGTCGCCGGTCACGCAGCTCCCGGTGGCGGCAAAGCAGGCGATCCCGCCCGGAAAGGCGGAGGCAGTCTCTTGCAGGAAGGACTCGAGCACCCCCCGTACCTGGGGGCCCAGAGAAAGCAGGCTCGAATGGGTCGTATGCTCTTCCATCGTGCTCGTCGGGTGCTGCCGTAATAGCGGTACAGGAAATGTGCCTTTCCCATATCGCCCATTACATGCCGGAAGGTCAAGGGGTTTTCTGGCAGGCTGTCGTGAAGCAGGGGGGATGTGCTCCCCCCTGAAAACGGACAAAAAAATAGCCAGAAGAAGTTAGGTGTAAGGACAAAGCACGAGAGGACTTGTCCCCTCTTCTGGCGTAAAGGAGGTCAGAACAACACTTGTTGTGCTTTCCTTATACGGTAAGCTTATAAGACAGTAAATAAGACGATGGCTTAGCCGGCTATGCGAATATTGCCCGAGTTGATGTAGGATATATCCTACATCAGGAGGTTGGCATTTCCAGATCCCCTGTTTCAGGGCGCTTGGGCGTATCCAGCCCGGGTGGGGGGCAGGTCATGGGGATCCTTTGATCCCGTGCAGGATTGCTTTCCGCCCCCTTCAGTCCACGAGCTTGTTCTGCACTGCGTAGAGCACGATCTCGGCGTTGTTCTTCATGTTCATCTTGGTGAGGATGCGCGTCCGGTAGGTGCTGACGGTCTTCACGCTCAAATTCAGGTCCTCGGCGATCTCCTTGACTGACTTGCCCGTGGCGATCATGTGCATGACCTGGTATTCGCGGTCCGAGAGCACCTCGTGGGCGGGTTTGTCCGCGTCGCGGTCGAGCTCGTAGGTCAGCCTCTCGGCCAATGACGCGCTGATGTACTTCCTGCCGGCGGCCACCTTGCGGATGGCCGAGATGAGCTCGTCCGGGGCGCTCGATTTGGTCATGTACCCGGCGGCCCCTCCCCTGAGCACCCGGACCGCGTAGTGCTCTTCGGGGTACATGCTCAGGATGAGCACCGGGAGCTTCGGCTTCTGCTGCTTGAGCTCCCGGAGCACGTCGAGCCCGTCCCTGCCGGGCATGGAGATGTCCAGCAGCACCACGTCGTAGTGGCTCCTGGCAAGGCAGGCCAGAACCTCCTGCCCCGACTCGGCCTCGTCCACGATCACGATGTCGTCGGTATCCGACAGGATCTGCCTGAGACCTTCCCTGACTATGGGGTGATCATCCGCGATAAGCACTCGTATCATCAATACTCCTCATCTGGTCAAGCGGTATGGTGACCTTTACCGTTGTCCCTTTTCCTTTCTGCCCGAAGATCCTCGCCCTGCCCCCGCTGAAGTATGCGCGCTCCTGAATGCCCATGAGGCCGAAGGACTTGGGATTTTCCATCTGTTCCCTGGTTATCCCGACGCCGTTGTCCGAAACGGTCATCTCGAAAACCCCGGCCCTTTCCGCCAGCGAGATCTTCACCTCGGTGGCGTGGGCATACTTCGAGATGTTGGTCAGCGTTTCCTGGAAGATCCGGAATACCGCTGTTGAGTGTTCTGAGCCGAGGGAGAGGTCCTCCGGGGTGACGTTGATCCGGTAGCGGATGCCGGTGCGCTTCTGGAATTCCTCGGCCTGCCACTCGATGGCCGCAACCAGGCCGAGGTGGTCGAGGAGCCCCGGCCTGAGGTCCATGGTGATGCGCTTGACCGACTGGATGGTCATGTCTACGAACCGGAGCATGAGATTGGTCTTGGTCCTCAGCTCGGAGAGGTTCTCGGGGAGCTTCTTGGCAAGAAAGGACAGGTCCATCTTCAGCCCGGTGAGCACCTGGCCCAGCTCGTCGTGGATCTCCCGGGCGACCCTGGTGCGCTCCCGCTCGCGCACGTCCTGGGAGTGCTTCAGGAGGTTCCGCAGCTGCTCCCGGGAATGCTTCAGCTCCTCCGCGGCGAGCTTGCTCTGCGTAATGTCCTGGAGCGACATGAGGATGCGCTCCGTGCCGGGGAAGATCGTTGCGGTGACGGAGACATCCTTTACCGTGCCCTCGCGGTCGATGATCCGGAACTCGTAGCTCTTCGGCGCATCGCCCGACGCTATCCTCGCCCTCCGGTAGCGATCGAGGCGCTCCTGGTCCTCCGGCGCCACGAAGGCCCGCCAGTGCATCCTGCCCTCGATCTCCTGCCGAGGGTATCCGGAGAGCACTTCGAACTCCTCGTTCACGAGGGAAAGGATGCCGTCCTCCATGATGGTGACCATGGCGGTCCCGGTGCTCTCGAAGATGGTGCGGTAGGTCTCCTCGCTTCTGCGTAGCGCCTCTTCCTGCCTCTTGCGCTCGGTGATGTCGCGAGCCACGCCCACGCCCCCCACCGGCCTTCCTGCCTCGTCCAGGATGAAGGTCGATTTCACCTCGACCCACTTGCTCGATCCGTCCTTGTGGATGAACTCCAGGTTTAAGGTGAGAGCGCTGTCCCCTTCGGGTTTCTCCCCCTTCGCGATCATCTCCGCCGACTTGTCGAGGATCCGGGAGAGCTTCGCAAACGAGCGCTCGGTGAAGACCTTTTCGATGGGCAGGACCATGACCTCTTCCGCGGTGTAGCCGCTCAGCTTTTCCACCGAGGGGCTGATGTAGGAAAGGGCAAGGGTCCTGTCCATGGCCCAGATCACGTCGTTCACGTTGTCTGCCAGGAGGCGGTAGCGCTCCTCGCTCTTCCGCATCGACTCCTCGGCCTTCCTTCTCTCGGAGATGTCTCTGGTCACCCCCACGAAACCGGACAAAGAGCCGTCCTGGCCGAACACGGCGTTCGCCGTCACCTCGACCCATTTGGTGGAGCCGTCCTTGCAGTTCATCTCCACCTCGAAGGTCGTCGAGTCGTCGGGTATCGGCCTCTCCCCCCTCTGCTGCCGCGCGAGCCCTTCGGCCAGGATCTTTTCCATGAACTTGTATGAGCCCCGGGAGTATGCCTTGCTCATGGGCAGGCTCATGGCCTCTTCCACGGTGTAGCCGCGCATCTTTTCCACCGAGGGGCTGATGTAGGTGTAGCGGAAGTTCGGATCCATGGCCCAGATCACGTCGTTGATGTTCTCCGCCAGGAGGCGGTAGCGCTCCTCGCTCCGAAGCAGGTCCTCCTCCGCCTTCTTGCGCTCAGATATGTTCCGGGTGATGCCCACGTACCCGTACGGTTTGTTGTCCGCCTCGTACATGAGGCTCACCGTCACCTCGGTCCAGATGGCGGAGCCGTCCTTGCAGGTCATCTCCACCTCGAAGGTGCTGAAGGCGTCCCTGATGGGGTGCTCTTCGGTCCGGAGCATCCTTTCCGCATACGCGAACCATTTCCGGAGCACCGGGAGGGACCGCGGGGTGACGACCTCTTCCCAAGGCATGGCCATGGCCTCTTCCTGAGTGAACCCCCGCATGGTCTCCACGTAGGGGCTGATGTAGGTGTATCGGAAGTCAAGGTCCAGGGCGAAGATCACGTCCTTGATGTGCTCCGTGAGGAGCCGGTAGCGCGTCTCGCTCTGCTGGAGGGAGATCTCGGCCTTCCTCCGGGCGGTGATGTCCCGGGTCACGCCCACGAAGCCCACGTGGTTCCCCGCGCCGTCGAAGTAGTCGTTCGCTATCACCTCGGCCGGGACGATGGACCCGTCTTTGCGTACGAGCTCCACCTCGTAGGTCCTCACCCAGTTGTCGGCGGGGCTGATTCCCTTTACCATGCGGGCCTCTTCCTCCGCCCGTATCCGGGTCATCACCTCCAGCGAGCGCTCGGGGAACATCTTCTCCACGGGCAGGGCCATGGCCTCTTCCGGGGTGTATCCCCTGAGCTTCTGCACCGATGGGCTCATGTAGATGAACCGGAATTCCTTGTCCATGACCCAGATCACGTCACGGATGTTGTCGGCCAGGAGCCGGTAGCGCTCCTCGCTCGCCCTGAGCGCATCCTCCGCCTTTTTCCGCTCGGTGATGTCCCGGGTCACACCCACGACGCCCGAAGGCCTGCCCTTCTCGTCTAAGACGACGTTCGCCATGATCTCGACCCAGATGGTCGACCCGTCCTTGCGGTACCGCTGGGCCTCGACCACCAGGGTCCTTTTATCTTCGGGCACAAAGCCTTCCTCCATCCATGCAAGGACCTGGGACGTGTAGCCCAGAAAGACCGGGTACGACACCTCCGTGTAAAGGGCGCTGGGCGGCAGGCTCATGAGCTCTTCGGGAGTATAGCCGTTGACCTTCTCCGAGGAGGGACTGATGTACGTGAGCTTAAGCTCGCGGTCAGTCGCCCAGATCACGACCGTCGCGTTTTCTGCCAGGAGCCGATAGATCTCCTCGCTCCTTCTGAGAGCTTCTTTGGCCTCGTGCTCCTTCGTGATGTCGTAGGCGATGCCCTGGATGGAGGCGGGCATCCCGTTCTCGACGCAGGCATTCGAGATGAAGTCGCGGATCCAGCGGACCTGCCCGTCCTTCCTGATGATCCGGTAGACCATCTCCGTGCTGTAATGGGGGACCGTGCCGAGCTTCTCGACATGGGGGGTGATCACCTCCGCGTCTTCCGGATGCAGGATGTCGATTATCCTGACCGCCCCGGAGGTGAAGTCCTCTGCCGCATACCCGGTGATCTCCTCCACATCGCCGTGGATGAGGAGGGTGGTGAACTCGAGGTCTTCCTGGTAGGCGATGCCCTGGAGGTTCTGGATGAAGGTCCGGTAGCGCTCCTCGCTCTTCCTCAAGGCGACCTCCAGGGTTTTCTGCTCGGTGACGTCCACCCCGGGACCGTACACGAAATCCACCTCTCCGTTTTCCTTGTAAACGACCCGGGCCTCCCACTGGAGCAGGAGCTCGCGGCCGTCTTTGGCCACGAAGTAATTTTCTCCCCGGGCCGGGATGCCGGTGCCAAAGAGCTCCCCGAGCCTCTTCTCCATCTCTTCCCTCTCGCGGGGAGGGACGAACAGGGAGAGGTAGCTTTTCCCGATAACCTCTTCCTCCCGGTAGCCGAGCTTCTCGAGGGCGTATCCGCTCATCAGGAGTATGGTGCCGTCGGGGTTGATGGCCGTGAACATCATTGGGGACTCGTTGATGAGGATGTCCGAGAGGATCTTCCCACGCTTCCTCTCCTGGTCGTCCTGCCGAGCGCGGAGCAGGACGCGGGAGAGAACGGCCCAGACGATCAGGCCAACGGCAAGGGCCAGGGAGGTCTCGATGAGGCACTCCCTCCAGTTCATGGGGGTTGCCGGCGCGCCGAAGAGCAGGTGGGGGAAGTCGAGGACCTCGTCGATCCAGGACGCGGCAACAAGGGCTGCGGTGACGAGGAGAACGGAGCGCCTGAGCCTGCGCGAGGAGGCATCCAGACTTCCAGGTCTGGAGCCGGAAGGTGCCCCCGGGGTGTGCGGCCGCGCACCCGTGCCTGCGAGGCCCGCCTGCGGACCCTGTCTGGGTGGACTCTGGGCTTGCATCAACGTTCTCCTCCGGCAGAGAGATCGATCAGGAGGATTATCAAAAAGAACCAGTTACTGCACCATGCAAACGATCAAAAATCTTCCTTGTAAGAGCCATGTTTCAATAAACAGCACAAAGGTTTGCCCCAAAAACATCTGAGAATGTCCGCTCGGGCGGGAACTCTCTTGTACGCAATATCAAAATATTCATGTAACTCTCGATAGAGAGCCTGCATTTCCCTTATCGTTTTTTTCTCTTCTTTGCAACTTCGTTTTCAGTGCATCAGAGGCCTTCCGGCGGGAGGGAGTCTCCCGCCCAAGGCCTGAAGACGGGTTTTCCGGAGGGCGCCCTGTCCCTGAATGCCTGCTACCCGGCGATCCGCTGGCCCCTGAGCCTCAGGGCGTTCGAGATGACCGACACCGAGCTCAGGCTCATGGCGGCCGCGGCGAGCATGGGGGAGAGGATGATCCCCAGGAACGGATAGAGGACGCCCGCTGCCACGGGGACGCACAGGGCGTTGTACACGAAGGCGAAGAACAGGTTCTGCCGGATGTTGCGCATGGTGGCCCGGGAAAGCGAGATGGCGGACACGAGACCCTTGAGGTCCCCCTTCACCAGGGTGATGGACGCGCTCTCCATGGCGATGTCCGTGCCGCTTCCCATGGCGATGCCCACGTCAGCCCGGGCGAGGGCGGGGGCGTCGTTGATCCCGTCTCCCGCCATGGCCACCCTCCTGCCTTCCCCCTGGAGCCTGCGGACGATGGCCTCCTTCTGGGCGGGCAGTACCTCGGCGAACACCTCGTCGATCCCGAGCCGGCCGGCAACGGCGCGGGCGGTGGAAGCGCTGTCCCCCGTGAGCATGGCCACCCTGATCCCCTGCCGGTGCAGGGTGGCGATGGCCTCGAAGGAGGTGTCCTTGATGGGGTCGGACACGCCGAGGATGCCGGCGACCTCGTTGTCGACGGCAAGGAACATGACGGTCTGACCCTGCTCCCTCAAGGGCTGGGCCAGGGCTTCGGCCTGAAGGACCGGGATGCCCTCCTCCTCAAGGAGGCTCCCGTTTCCCAGCAGCACGGGCGTGCCCGCCACCGTTCCGCGCACGCCCCTGCCGGTAATGGACGAGAACCCGTGCACCTCCTGGAGGGAGGCCCCCATGGCGAGCGCGCCGTTCACCACGGCCTGGGCGAGGGGGTGCTCGCTCAGCTTCTCCAGGCTGGCGGCGATCCCGGCAACGGTCTGCTCGTCCCGGGACCCGAGCCCCTGAACGTGAGTCAGGGCGGGCTTGCCCCGGGTGATTGTCCCTGTCTTGTCCACCACGAGGGTGTCGATCTTCTCCAGGGTCTCGATGGCCTCGGCGTTTCTGAACAGTAGACCCATGGCAGCGCCCCTGCCGGATGCCACCATGATGGATACCGGCGTGGCCAGGCCCAGGGCGCAGGGGCACGCGATGAGGAGCACGGACACCGCCGCCACCACTGCATGGGCGAGCCTCGGCTCGGGCCCGATCCACATCCAGGCCCCGAAGGCGGCGAGCGCGATGAGGATCACCGCAGGTACGAACCAGCCCGCCACCACGTCCGCGACCCGCTGGATGTTCGCCCGCGATCGCTGGGCCTGAGCGGTGAGCGCGACGATCTGGGCGAGCATGGTGTCGGCGCCGACCTTACGGGCCTCCATGACCAGGGACCCGGTCCCGTTCACCGTGGCGCCCACCAAAGGGTCGCCGGGCTTTTTCTCCACCGGTACCGGCTCTCCGGTGAGCATGGACTCGTCCACGTTGCTGTTTCCTTTGAGCACGACGCCGTCCACCGGCACCTTGTCCCCGGGCAGCACCCGCAGGTGGTCTCCCGGATGCACGAGGGCGAGCGACACCTCCTCCTCGGAGCCGTCCGCGTTGATCCTGCGCGCCTTCTTGGGGGCCAGGTTCAGCAGGGAGCGGATCGCCTCTCCGGTTTTGTTCCGGGCCTTCAGCTCCAGGACCTGCCCCAGGAGCACCAGCACCGTGATGGCGGCGGCCGCCTCGAAGTACAGGCCCACAGCGCCGTGCGCGTCCTTCATGGTCTCCGGGAAGATGCCCGGGAACACCAGGGCCACCACGCTGTAGACAAAGCTCACGGCGATGCCTATGGAGATGAGGGTGAACATGTTCAGGCTCTTGTGCACGATGGAGAGCCAGCCCCGCACGAAGAAGGGCCACGCCCCCCAGAGCACCACCGGGGCCGCCAGGAGGAGCTCGACCCAGGAAAGGGCGTGCGGCGGGACGAGGGCCTCGATGGCGGACCCGCCCGGGATCATGTGGCGCATGGCGATGAGCAGCAGGGGCAGGGTGAGGACGAGGCTCACCCGGAAGCGGCCCCGCATGGAGCGGTACTCAGGGTCTTCTTCCAGGCCCTTCTCCTCCGGGGCGACCGGCTCGAGGGCCATCCCGCAGATGGGACAGGACCCGGGCGCGTCCCTGACCACCTCGGGGTGCATGGGACAGGTCCACTGCGACGGCGCGGGCAGGGTCACGGCAAGGGGCGGCTCGAGGGCCATCCCGCACGAGGGGCAGCTTGCCGGCCCGGGGCTCTTCACCTCAGGGCACATGGGGCACCAGTAGTCCCCCGCCGGCACGGGAGCCGGGGCCGCGTGGCCGTGGTCGACAGGCTTATTCCCCGTGTACCTGCCGGGGTCGGCCTTGAACTTCTCGAGGCAGTGGGGGTTGCAGAAGTAGTAGGTTCTGCCCTGGTACTCATATTTGATATAAGCGTCCGGGTCGGTGGTGACCATGCCGCACACCGGGTCCCGGTATTCCTTTCCCTTCGGGGCGCAGCAGGGGTGTGCTGTTTCCTGCCTGCCCGCCCCCATGGTCATCATGGGAAAGGGAGAGGGTGCCTTGGTCAGGTACTTCTGGGGATCGGCCTTGAACCTCTCGAGGCAGTGGGGGTTGCAGAAGTAGTAGGTTTTGCCCTGGTACTCATATTTGATATAGGCGTCCGGGTCGGTGGTGACCATGCCGCATACCGGGTCCCGGAACTCTTTCCCGTTCGTCGGGCCGTTCGAATGGCTCATGGCTGCTCCTTTGTGCTCGTCTCACACGTGTACCGTGTTCAATTAATAATGTCATCATAAGCCCATATCAAGAACGATCGGTTGACCCGCATCAAGGGTGGGGCAAAAACAGGCGGTAGAGATCAGAAGAGGGTCTCGACCCGGGTGATCTCCCAGGCCCCGATCCCGTCGGCGGAGCACGCCTCGAGGATGGCGTGGGGGGAAATGGTCCTGCCGTCGCGCACGCCGATGGTGAGCGTGGTGTCGTCATGGGAGACGAGGTAGTCTTCCACCGCGAGGGTCTTGTCCCCCTTCGTCACCGTGCACCCCGGCTCGAGCCTGAACGTGAAGGGACGCGCGGTCCGGTACACGAAGCCCTGGGCGAGCCGGAGCTTTCCCCGCTCGCAGGAAAGCGCGTTCACGCCCTTCGGAAGGGACTTCCTCAAGGCCTCCAGGACCTCGGCCGGGTCCTTCTCCCCCTTCAGCTCGAACTGGATGAACTCGCTCAGGGAGGCGATCCCGAAGGGAGGAGGGGGGGACGAGCTCAGCTTCATGATGGGGCTGTAGCCCTTCGAGTACACGGCGCTCAGTCCGCTCCTCCGGATGGCGCGCTTGATCGTCTCCAGGAAGTCCCGGGGGGAGATGTAGCGCTGGAAGTCTTCCTTGGTGAGTCGGACCACGTAGGGCACGGGCTCCTTCTCCCCGGTCTCCCGAAAGAGCGGGGCAGGGTCGGTCTCCCGGTAGCGGACGTTCGCTATGCCTGCGCCGCACACCCCGCACCCCGTGCACCCCTCGAACCTGCAGTCGGGGGTGGCTTCCTCCTTGAGGGCTTTTGCCTCCTCCTTCAGGAGGAAGGCCTTCTCGAGGCCCATGTCGATGAACTCCCAGGGGAGCGTATCGTCCCTGCTCCGGGCCGAGAGGTACTGCGCCGGGTCGACGCCGGTCTTCTCGAAGGCCCTGTCCCACGCACCCTTGTCGAAGGTGTCGCCCCACCCGTCGAGGTAGGCGCCCTCCGCCTCCGCCGCCTCCACCACTGCGGCGAGCCGCTCGTCGCCCCGGGAGAACACCCCCTCGAGGAAGGTGAGCTCGGGCTCCTGCCACTTGAGGCCGATGTTCCGGTGCCGCAGGTGCCCCTGCAGGTGCCTGACGAGCTCGTTGTGGGCCTTCAGGCTTATCTGGGCCTGCCACTGGAACGGGGTCCAGGGCTTGGGGATGAACCCGGATATGCTGATGGTCAGCTGCCCCCTGAACTCCTTTGACAGGGCCCGGGACAGGGTGCAGATGGCCTCGATGTCGTCCTGCGTCTCGGTGGGAAGCCCCACCATGAAGTAGAGCTTGAGGCCCTTCCACCCCATGGATCGGGCGATCGAAGCGCTCCGGAAGAGGTCTTCTTCGGTGTTGCCCTTGTTGATGACCCGCCTGAGCCGCTCGGTGGCCGCCTCGGGGGCCAGGGTGAAGCCGGGCTTCTTCACGGACGACAGGATGTCCGCCACCTTTTCCGTAATGCCCTCCACCCGCAAGGAAGGCACGCCGATGGAGATCTCCCGGGACGGGCAGGCGATGGATTCCATGACCGTGTTGAGGTAGCTCAGGTCGGTCATCGAGAGGGCCAGCATGGCGATGGTGTCGTATCCGGTGGCGGGCAGCGACCGGCGCAGGGTCTCCATCACCGACTCGAAGGACCGCTCCCGGTAGGGCCGGTAGATCATGCCCGCCTGGCAGAACCTGCAGCCCCGGGTGCACCCCCGTGCCACCTCGAGCCCGATCCGGTCGTGGACAACGGCGATGTGCGGCAGTACGGTGTCGTGGGGAAAGGGGAACAGGTCGAGGTCCTTGAGGATCCTGCGCCTGGGCCGTACCTCCGAGCCGGGGCGGTACACACCTTCGATTTCGCCCATGGCGGCGAGGCGCTCGGCGCGGTTGTTCGTTTTCAGGCAGATGGACGCCATCTCGGCGACGACCTCCTCGCCGTCGCCGATGACCACGAGGTCGACGAAGGGCAGGAAGGGCCCCGGGTTGACCGCGGACGTGCCCCCGGCGATGACGATGGGGTCTTCCGGCCCCCGTTCCTCGGCCCGCACGGGGATCCCCGAAAGCTTGAGCATCCGGACCACCGAGGTGTAGGAGAGCTCGTACAGAAGCGAGAACCCCAGCACGTCGAAGGTCTTCAAGGGGCGCTTCTCCTCGAGGCTCGCGAGCTCGATGCCCCGCTCCTTCATGGACTGAGCCATGTCGTGCCAGGGGGCGAAGACCCGCTGGGCCCACACGCCGGGCATGGCGTTCAGGATGGAGTAGAGGATCTTGAGCCCAGCGTGGGACATCCCGATCTCGTAGGTGTCCGGGAAGGCGAGAGCGAAGCGGACCTTGACCTCCGAAGCCTGCTTGACGACCTCGTTGATCTCTCCCCCCAGATAGCGTCCCGGCTTTTGGGCGGTGTACAGGATGGGATCAGGCGTGCGCACGTCGATGATATCCTCCGAGAAGTATGCGGATACAGCCCTTTCTCCATTCTGTCAACCTTATTATGCCCGACTGAAGGGCAATGATTCTCCAGTCTTGTCAGAGCGCCGGGCTGATCGGAGCCAGCGCCCGAGGCCGTCTTTGCGACGGGAATGCCGCAGTCATGGCTTGCCACGCGGAAATTGTCGTGATAGAGGGAAGTGGAAAGCAAGGAGGAGTCATATGTCTGAGGAAAAGCTCACACTGGGCCAGTATTTCAAGAGAGAGCGTGAAAAGCGGGAGATTACGCTCAAGGAAATCGAGCAGACGACGAAGATACCAGCCCAGACATTGAAATTCCTTGAAGAAGATCAGATCGATGTGCTTCCTCCCCGGGCGTTCTTGAGGGGGTTTCTCCAGGTCATCGCCAAGGAGTTCGACTTTGACGAGGAGGAGCTCATCCGCCACCTCGACGAGACCCTCGCGTCCTATGGGAAGAAGGAGGACACGAAAAAAAACAGGTTCATGAAGAAGGGCAAGGGCAGGTCCATGATGCTGCGCGTCCTGTTCGTGGCGCTCCTGCTGCTCATACTCATCGCTGCGGTCGGTTTTTCCATAAGGACCTGCAGCACGTCCTACCAGACGTCTTCGCTGCCCCAGGGGTATGCCGCGCTCGAGCGGGCGGAGACCGGAAACGCGGCGGATACGTGATCGAAACCCGTGCCCGGAGCCGGCCTGCAGGGACGCCCGGGCGTCCATCCACACGTCCGAGAGAGGCGGACAGCACCCTTTCCTGACCACCCATGGGCCTCGTGAGCACTGATGCCATCATCCTCCACAGCATCGATTTCATGGAATCGGACAAGATCATCTGCGCCCTTTCCCGGGACAGGGGCATCATCCACGCCATCGCCAAGGGGGCAAAGCACAGCAGGAAGCGCTTTCCGGGAACGCTCGAGCCCTTCTGCGAGGTGAGCATGGACGTGTTCGTCAAAAAGGAAGGAGACCTCCACCGCCTGGAGTCTGCCCAGCTCACCGACGCCCACCTGGGGATCCGGGAGAACCTCGACCTGCTCGCCCACTGCACGGTCATGATCGAGCTCATCAAGGAGCACCTGGGCCAGATGGACCCGAGCCCCGAGACCTACGGCCACCTGCAGAAGGCGCTCGCCGGCCTGGAGCCCGACAGGCAGTGGTTCTCGGTGTGGTGCGTGGCCCTCATGAACATCCTGTCCTCGCTGGGCTACGGCATCGATCTGACGCCCAAAGACGGGAACGGCGCGCGGCGGACCGTGGTGCCGAACCGGCTCTCCAGGGAGGCCACCCTGTTCCTCGTCAACGCCTGCCGGCTCGAAGGCGATGTCCTGCAGCGGCTTTCCATCAAGGAGAACCTGAAGAGGGAGATCTCCTCGTTCCTCCTTTCCGTGTGCAACCATGTGACCGACAAGAGGCTGAAATCAAGCTCCTTCCTGGCGAAGCTGCTTGATTTTGACTCCAACCAATGATAGAGGGAGGGGTATGGATTTCCAAGAATTGATATTAAATTTACAGGATTATTGGTCCCGGTACGGCTGCCTCATCGGCCAGCCCTACGACCTCGAGGTCGGCGCCGGCACGTTCAACCCCCATACCTTCCTGAGGGCCCTGGGCCCCGACCCGTGGAAGGTGGCGTACGTGGAGCCCTCCCGGAGGCCCACCGACGGCCGCTACGGCGAGAACCCGAACCGCCTCCAGCACTACTACCAGTACCAGGTCATCCTCAAGCCGGCCCCGATCGACGTCCAGGAGATCTACCTCGACAGCCTCAAGAAGCTCGGCATCGACCCCCTGGAGCACGACATCCGCTTCGTGGAGGACGACTGGGAGTCGCCCACGCTGGGCGCCTGGGGCGTGGGCTGGGAGGTGTGGCTCGACGGCATGGAGATCACCCAGTTCACCTACTTCCAGCAGGTGGGCGGCATCGACCTCGACCCGGTGTGCGCTGAGCTCACCTACGGCATCGAGCGCATCGCCATGTACCTGCAGAACAAGAACTCGGTGTACGACATCACCTGGAAGGACGACGTCACCTACCGCTACGTGCACCACGCAGGCGAGTACCAGTGGTCCAAGTACAACTTCGAGGTGGCCAACGTGCCCATGCTGCTCAAGCTCTTCACCATGTACGAGGAAGAGGGCCGCAGGACGGCCGAGCAGGGCCTGGGCCTGCCAACCTACGACATGTGCCTGAAGTGCTCCCACATCTTCAACCTGCTCGACGCACGCAACGCCATCTCCGTGACCGAACGCCAGTCCTACATCGCCAGGGTCCGGGATCTGGCCAAGGCATCCGCGAAGCTCTACATCGACAGCCTGCAGACGGGTGAGAAAGAGGAATAGGAATGGCAAAGACACTGCTCTTTGAGATCGGCTCCGAGGAGATCCCGACCAGCTACATCGCTCCTGCGCTTTCGTTCATCCGCACCTACATAACGAACAAGTTCGCCGAGGCGAAGCTTCAGAGCCAGGCGCCCGAGGTCTTCGGCACGCCCCGCAGGCTCGCGGTGAGGGTAAAAGACGTCGAGGAGACCCTGCCCGACACGGTGGAGACCCGGACGGGCCCCGCGAAGCAGGCCGCCTTCGACAAGGACGGCAACCCCACCAAGGCGGCCCTGGGATTTGCCAGGTCCGCGGGCGTGGACATCTCCGAGGTCACCTTTGCCACGACCCCCAAGGGCGAATACCTGAGCGTCACCCGGACCATCCCGGGCAAGCCCACCATCGAGTTTCTCCCGGGCCTGCTCCAGGACATGATACCGCTCATCCCGTTCCCCAAGACCATGAAGTGGTCCAACCCCGGGGTGCGCTTCGCCAGGCCCGTGCACTGGGTCGTGGCCCTCTACGGCACCGACGTGCTGCCGGTAAGGTTCGGGGACATCTCCGCCGGAGGGGTCACCTACGGGAACCGGTTCATGGCGCCGGGCCCCATCGAGATCACCGCGCCCGAGGCCTACGAGGACCTGCTCATGAAGGCCTATGTGGTGCCCGACATCGAGAAGAGGAAAAACCTCATCTGGGAAGGGGTCACCACCAACGCAAAGAACCTCAAGGGCGAGGTACGGGACCGTGAGCTCCTCGACGAGGTGGCGAACCTGCTGGAGTGGCCCCACGTCCTCGTGGGACGCTTCGACGAGGCCTTCCTCGAGCTGCCCACCGAGGTGCCCGTCACGGTCATGATGCACCACCAGCGCTACTTCCCCGTGTATTCCCTGGACGACCCGAATTGCTTGCGGCCCTACTTCATCACCGTGAGCAACATCGTGCCCAAAGACGACGCCGTGGTGCGCGCGGGCAACGAGCGGGTGCTCAAGGCCCGCCTCGACGACGGCAAGTACTTCTACACCGAAGACCTGAACGTGCCGCTCAAGGTCTACACCGAGAAGCTCAAAGACGTCATATTCCACAAGGACATGGGCACTTCCTACGAGAAGATGGAGCGCTTCTCGAAGGTGGCCCTCTATCTGGCCGACCTCCTGGCCCCTGCCAAGAAGGACCTCGTCGCCGAGGCGGCCTACCTGTGCAAGGGCGACCTCAACTCCCTGGTTGTATGCGAGTTCCCCGAGCTCCAGGGCATCATGGGCAAGGAGTACGCCCTGCGCCAGGGGATAAACCCCGAGGTGGCGCTGGCCATCCGCGAGCACTACCTCCCGTCGTCCGCGGAGAGCGAGCTGCCCTCCGACGTCATCGGCGACATCGTGGGCATGTCCGACCGCATCGACACCATCTGCGGCTGCTTCGGCGTGGGCCTCATCCCCACCGGGACCTCGGACCCCTTCGCGCTCAGGCGCCAGACCATCGCCATCGAGAACATCATCCTGACGAAGGGCTACCGTATCTCCATCTCCGCCCTGGTCGACCAGGCCCTGCTCCATCTGGCGCCGAAGCTCAAGCGCGGCGTCGCCGAGGTGCGCGGGGACGTGATAGGCTACTTCAGGCAGAGGTTCGTGTCGATCCTGCAGGCCCGGGGCATTGCGGGCGACGTGATCGAGGCCGTGCTGCGCGACTTCGACGACCCGGTCGACACCTTCAACCGCGCCCGCGCCATCATGAGCGTGAAGGCAGAGCCCTGGTTCGGCTCCATCTGCGCGGCCTCGAAGCGTGTGGAGAACATCCTCAAGAAGGCGGGCGAGACCGGCTCCGTGAATCCGGGTCTCTTTGCCCAGGACGAGGAGAAGGCCCTGTACGACCGGTTCAGGGAGACCGAGGACCCCTTCATCGCCAACGCGGCGAAGGGCGAGTACGCCGAGGCCCTGAAGCTCCTGGCCGGCCTGAAGGACCCCATCGACAGCTTCTTCGACAAGGTGCTCGTCATGAGCGAGGACGAGGCGGTGAAGAACAACCGCATCGCGCTTTTGAAGAGCCTCGTGGGCCTCTTTGACCGGGTTGCGCAGTTCTCCAGGATCACAGCGTGATGTAAGGATGGAATGAAGGGAACAGAGCCCACCGAATCCCAGCGGAGGAGAGTCGAGAAGCAGGGCTCCTGGGACATGAGGGATGCCTTTTCCATCGACGTGGACAGGATCCTTCACTCCCAGGCCTACACCTCGTACATCGACAAGACCCAGGTCTTCTACCTCGTGGGGCACCAGGGCATCTCCCACCGGGTCATCCACGTCCAGCTCCTCTCCCGCATCGCCCGCACCATCGGCCGCAGGCTCGGCCTGAACGACGACCTCATCGAGGCCATCGCCATCGGCCACGACATCGGGCACCCGCCCTTCGGCCACGACGGCGAGCGCTACCTCGACGAGCTCTGCGCAGGCGCAGGCATCGGGCCGTTCCTGCACAACGTCCAGGCCATCCAGTCCCTGGAGCGGATCGAGAAGGGCGGCAAGGGCCTGAACCTGACCCTGCAGGTCCTCGACGGGATCCTGTGCCACAACGGCGAGGACTCGGAGCCGTTCGTGCACGCCGTGCCGTGCCGGGGCTTCGAGGAGTTCTCCGAGAAGATCGAGCTCACCCGCCAGGGCTTGAGCCCGTTCCCCATGACGCTGGAAGGGGGGCTCGTGCGCATCGTGGACACGGTGAGCTACATCGGCAGGGACATCGAGGACGCCATTTCGCTCAAGATCATCACCCGGAGCCAGATACCGAAGGAGGCCTCGATCGTGCTGGGGGACACGAACGGCAAGATCGTCTACGCCCTGGTGGAAGACCTCATCAGGAACTCGAAGGAGGGGCGGATAGGCTACTCGAAGAAGGTCTTCGCCGCCCTCGAAAGGCTCAAGCAGTTCAACTACGAGCACATCTACCTGAACCCCAGGGTCAAGACCGAGTCCACGAAGATCAGGACCATGTACCAGCTCGTGTTCCAGAAGCTGCTTACGGACGTGATGGAGGAGAACAGGGACTCGGTCATCTTTACCCGCTTCCTCGACCGGCTCGACGAGGGCTACCGAAAGGACCTGACGCCTGGCGAGACGGTGCGGGACTTCATCGCCACGCTCACCGACTCCGCCTTCCTGCGGATCTTCAACGAGCTCTTCGTGCCCGAGTTCCTCGAGTAGGGCAAAGGCGTGCCCGCCGCCCAAGGTTTGTGGTATCATCCCCTCGTGAGTGCGAGATATCCATGGCTGTGCACGGTCCTGACCCTTGTCTTGGGGGCGCTCCTTTTCCCTGCCTGCCCTGCCCATGCCGCCCTGCGGCCGGACCAGCTCGTCCTGGTGGTGAACGGGGCCTCGCCCGAAGGCAAGCGCATCGCCAGGTTCTACATGGAGAAGAGGGGCGTGCCCCGGGAGAACATGGTAACGGTTCAGACCTCCACGGCTGAAGACGTGGGCAGGGACGAGTACGAGGGCGAGATCGCCGGGGATATTGTCAAATGTTGTGGACGGAGTGTACCCATCGGTCTGAGTCATAGTTAAGCGGCCTCCTTGAGTTCACCGTTGATAAAGACCTTCCTTTGAAGGACCAAAGATATCAGGGTGTGACCTTTCAGACGCTTCCAGGTTTTCTGGGCTTCCAGAGCCAGTTTGAAGACCATGGTGAGAGTAGCAGTTCGAGATCCGCAGCCCTTTGTTTTATGGGTCCTCAGCCTCACCGTTCCGAATGTTGATTCTATGGGATTGCTCGTCCTGATGTGTATCCAATGAGTGGCCGGGAAATCATAGAAGGTAAAGAGCACATCCTTGTCCTTCTCCAGGCAAGCAACAGCATGGGGATACTTACTGTGTATTAGTCACGACTTGATCGGACAGTAAGTGATTGCCAGTAAGTGGTAGTCATGGTTAACCTTTCTGGAGTTCTGCAAAAAACTGAAGAAAGGAGATTGAACCATGACTACCGATCAGAAGCTTATCAGAAACAAGTTGGGATTGCTAGATTTAGCCAGCTACCTGAAAAACGTCTCCGAGGCATGCCGAGTGATGGGCTACAGCAGGGACACGTTTTACCGGGTGAAGAATGCGTACGAGGAGGGAGGAATGGAAGCCCTCATAGAGAAGACCAAGCGTGTTCCGAACCTCAAGAATCGCATACCGGAAGATGTCGAGG